>Ga0075152_10000073_pt1 | contig 76749 bp, 66 predicted proteins | sample JI61114C2DNA_FD_70964 | JGI IMG/M metagenome (GOLD analysis project Ga0075152, IMG submission 70964) | Wastewater effluent complex algal communities from Wisconsin, to seasonally profile nutrient transformation and Carbon sequestration -... | ecosystem: Engineered > WWTP > Effluent > Algae...
CGTGGTCAGCAAATCACTAAAGGTGCTCGAATCCACACTCGCTCTATTTGCTTTCTATCATGTCAACAATAATTTCGCGGATTTGCTCAATTGCTTAGGTAAGATCTCATAGTTGAAACTCTCTGATATTTATCAATTATTATAAGTGTCGCATGATAATTCAGTTGCCCATTCCCGTTCAGCTAACCCCGCTTAAGTACGCGTGAAAGCTCAATTTTGCTTTCCCGGTCTTTGATGGTGTCGCGCTTATCGATTTTGCTTTTACCGGTTCCAAGGCCTAAGAGTAGTTTTATTCGGCCTTCTTTGAGGTAGATTTTTAAGGGTATGAGGGCTGTTTGTTTGCTGCTCATGGCCCTTTCAATGCGGGTGATTTCTTTTTTATGTAGGAGCAGTTTGCGGGTTCTTAGGGGATCAATCTCTTCGTGGGTGGCTTGCTTGAATTTTTCTATACGCAGGCCAATGACAAAAATTTCACCGTTTTTAAGTAAAGCATAGGCGTCGGCAAAGCTTACGTGGTGCTCACGTAAAGATTTTACTTCTGATCCTTGCAGCACTATGCCGCACTCAAAAGTATCTTCGATTTGATAGTTGTGGCGTGCCCGGCGATTCTCGGCGATCGTAGTTTTGGTATTTTCTTTCATAGCTCAGCTGATTTAGCGTAAAAATATGCTGAAATACAGCAGTTGGCTAATAAGATTTCATGTAGCATGAAAAATAATGCCCGCTAAGAGATTCTGGCGTTGATAAACCAGTGCTGAGAAGATTAAACCTGAGAAAAAAATTTAATAATCTAAACCTTTACTGCCTAAAGCTGTCAATACGACATGATTCTTGTTTTATGTGTTGCCAATTCAATTGTCTGTTGTTATGTCTAAATTTGCTCTACTATAAATAATATGGTTAGTAATTGTGCGTATTAACAATTTTTCTATACTTATTCCATGGTTTTTATTATTTTTTGCGAACCTAACTTTAGCTTCAGAACGACTCCTAATTCATGAGCCTTATTGGGAAGAAAATGAAAAGAGTCTTGAGATTTATGCTAAGCGTCTTCTTAAGACAATCAGTTCCCATTTAATTGAAGAAAATCAGATAGATAGGCCTAATAAACAAATCCTTTATGGGAATGAACGAGTTAGTGTTCGAAAAATTGGTGAATTTGGCCGTGTTTTGCCGAATATTTTCTTAGAACATGTTCTTGTGAGCACAGATAATAATAGCAAGGCTGTGCCAAGGATTTTTTTGTATATAAAAGAAGGTACTTCTATATCATTTGAGTTTCTCTTGCCGCATCACAATATGCGGTGTGATTCAGGCCACAATTGCATTCAAGTAAAGAGCGATAGTTTCGAAATTTTTCAAGAGTACATTGATGGTGATGGAGATGTTGGTGATAAGTCTTTTTTCCCTTTTGGACATGCTGATTTCAATGCACGGCAAATAATTACATCTAAACGTGATGGTAAAAAATATCTTATAGACACCAAGGAAGAGAAAAATTTTTTCCTACCACAACTGTCTCCTTATAAAGAATCGTTTTCATCTTACTGGCTGTTTAAGATTGGGAGACGAGTTCCGCAAAATGAGGTCTCTTTTCATCTATGGCAACTTGAACAACGCAAGCTTATGATTCGAAATGCCAAGAAGAATTTCGGGGGAGAAATAAAATCAAAATTGATAGTTTTAGGTAAACTTGATGAAATAGATATGAAAGGTATTTCTTCGCTCTACTATGCCAATACTATCTTTAAAGATGATAAAGAAAGTGAAAGATATTTTGCTGACCCAAAAGCTAATGTCGCTCGCTATCTCTATTTTGGTCGTTACGATCTTTTTGAACAGCTTCTCAGCGAGCATATGGGTTTGAGGCTTGACGGGGTCACGGTTCCTGTTATGGACGGTGTAAGTTCTTATACGCTAAACCCGGTGCAATTCATATTGCGGAGCGGAAACCTTTCGAATGAAGAAAAACATCGATTCCTAAAACAATTCTCAAAAGAAAAAGATTATTTTACCAGTTCTTCGGCTCAAGGGGACTCAGATAAATGGCCGCTTTATCTCGCCTTGGCAACGGGCGATAAGGCCATATTTTCTTTGGTTGTTGCAGGTGGTGCTAATATTAACGACAAAGTTAGAGCCAGGAGTGCTTTATCACTTAGCCTTAACAAGTTTGCCGGTACAATAGAATCCAAGGCGAAAGAACAAATGTTAGCCATTAGCCAAGAGATTCTCGATATCAGCGATCAAGACACCATCAAAGAGACCATGATCGAATTATTTCGGACTGAAAAAGGAAGCACCTTTAGTGCTATGACTACGGAAAGCAGAATAAGCCTGGCCAAAATGTTACTTGATCGCCTGCACTTTATCCCTAAGCCATTAATTAAAAAAATATTTCATTTTGGCGATCGATCGTTGATAGAGCAAATCATTGAAAGCAAATTTGACTACGAAGCTATGTTGATGTCTGCCATGGAATTAATAAATGATCCGGTTCACGATTATATCAGAATGGCTCTTGGTGATAAATCGCCAATCGACTACTATTGGTATGGTTTGGTTAATAAAATTCTCATGGTGAAATCAAAGTATTCTGAAGCGGAAGACGCGATTGATAGAGCGATCGATTATGCGCTCGTAAACTCAAAGGTGCAAATACTTTGTGAGCTCTTAAAGCATATACCTAAAGATGCACCTCGAATGAACAGAAGGCTCGCGGAGATTAAAGATAGCACCTATACCAAAGATAGCTTGTTAGAAGAAGCTATCACAGATAGATGTCCTCGACTTATAGAGCTTTTGGTGGTAACCGGCATTCCGGTGGAAGTTAGCCATATTCGTCGTGCTATTAGTGGGCGTGACAATAATATAATCGATGCATTGATAAAGAGTCCAAATATCAATCTTCAAACAGCACTCGATCAGGCGATTAATCACAATAACGCTTTTGCGGCAGAAAAATTTCTACGCGCGATTCATAATAAGGGAGGAGCTCCTGATTCTGCTAATTACCAAAAGATCTTTCAATCGCAATTCGAAGAATTAAAGACTTTGGCACGAATTCTTTCAGGTCAAAAAGACATTATTGGAGACTTCATGCCGATGAAAATGTGGGAAGTAAAAAAAATCGTAGAGGAAGGTGATTTAAAGACTCTGGCTTATTTGATCGATAACAATATTAACTTAGGTCATATGCTTAGCGAGGTTGTGAAACATATAATTTTTGGAAAAGACCGAGGAGTGATCATAGGTTATGAATGGTTTGAATTGCTCGATAAGCTTAGTAAAAAAGACTTAGCAGCCGAGTCCTTAGATGAAGCCATGGCTTCTGCGTTAATAAATTCCAAAACCCCAATACTACGGCTATTTATTGACCAAATCGGCAAAATCGATGAATTACCCAAAGAACAACAGCGGATTAGGAGGGTAATCAAAGGGAATATTAATAACACTTATATGAAGGATCATTATTTTGAGGAAGCGTTGTCACTTGGCAGCGTAAAGCTGGTAGAAATGTATCTTGAAGAAGGTATGACGGTAAAAAAATATCATATAATATCGATACCATCTTATTTGAAAAACTATGCAGAACTTTCAGAGCTTTTGCGCAGATATCTTTGATTCGCTAGATTTGTGCTTATCGATTTTAGCGTAAAAATATGCTGAAATACAGCGCTTGGCTAACAAGATTGCATGCAGCATGAAAAATAATGCTTGGCAAGAGATTTTGTCGTTGATAAACCAAGGCTGAGAAAATTAAACCTGGGAAAAAAGTTAGTAAGCGAGCCGGGTTAAAACCGCCGACTACATGGCCTAAAGCAAAAATAAGATTAGTGATAATAATCGCCCGGCCCATGGGTAAGGCCGCTAAAAAAGTATGGTTGGGCCATTTTTTAAGCAGAATACTTTGTAAAAAGCCGCGATAGTAAAACTCTTCAGGCAGAGCAATGACCAAAAGCTGACTGATGATTTCTAAGCCTAAACGTGGTGGAAGATTAAAATGAGCTATCAATTGCTGGCCACTTAACTTAGCCATAACAGCGAAGTAAGCATAATAAAGTAAGCTATAGGGCAATAAAAATATGAGACTGAATAGGAGCGAAAAAACCAGGTCTTTTTTTATAGCGGGCCAGTCTGGTGAGAGAGTTTTTTTTACACCAGGCAGGTAATCAAGGAGTGTTTCAAGGCGATGAGCGTAAAGATTAACCTCTCGACTCGATAATCCTGCCCGATCAATGATCCTCAGGGGCACGCTTATTTCAGCGACAATAATCGCTATCGCCAGCAAAGAACTTAAAGCCGGCCAGGCAGATTGGCTATAAAAAGCTAAACTCAGCGCTACTAAAATCCCTGCACTTAACAAGACTGCTGACTTATAGATATTCATAGTTAAGATGTTTGGTCGATGCCGCAGTAATGGCCGCCATGTGGACAATATTATTGGCTGAGGCATAAAGTTGGCAGACGTTAGCAGCGCCGTTGACACCCAGTAAAATTGGCCCAATCGCTTCACATGGGGCAAGTTGCTCTAATAATTTATACGAGATATTGGCGGCTTCAAGGCTCGCAAAAATCAAAATATTAGCGTTATTAGTTAGGCTAACAAAAGGAAAGTGCTCAGTGCGTTTATTGTGATCAAGAGCAAGGTCGGCTTGCATTTCGCCATCGATATCTAAATCAGGGCGTAGTTTTTTAACAATATCAACCGCTTTTTTAGCCCGCCGAGGACTTTCATGTTCAACCGAGCCAAAATTAGAGAAAGAGATTACAGCTATATGTGGAACAATAGCAAAATCACGAGCAACCCGATCGGCAGTTTGAATGGCTATCAAGGCGATTTCTTCAGCACTGGGTTCAATATGAAGTGCGGTGTCAGCTAAAAACTTGATATCGTCTCTAAAAGCGATCATGTACATAGCCATTGCTCGTTTACCAGGTGTCACACCAACGCATTCAAGAATAGGTCGTACAGCGGCAGGATAAGAGCGTGTAATCCCTGATACCACGCCGTTAACTTCTTGGTTTCTCAGCATCATGGCGGCATAATAAGCTCTTGATCGAAAGCGATGTTTGGCTTCTTCGATAGTGATACCCTTACGATTTCTTAAGCCAAAATATTGCATGGCTTTAGCTTCTCGATCTGCAGCGCTGATGGGGTCAATAATTTCAATATCTTTAAGACCAAGACGTAACTCGCCAATACGCTGTCTAATCAATTGCTCGTTGCCCAATAAAACTGGCGTACAAAGATGTTCTTTATAAAGAGTATCGGCAGCTTGCAAAACGTTTATGTCATCACCTTCGGGAAACACGATACGAGCCTGATTTTTACGGGCTTCTTCGTAGACCAAGTTAAGTGCCCCACGGGCTGGATTAAGTCTGCGATCCAAGGAATCTCTGTATGCTCTTAAGTCAGTGATGGCTAAGCGGGCGACCCCTGAATCGGTAGCGGCCCTAGCTACAGCAGGAGCAACGGCTAGTAAAACTCGTGGGTCAAAGGGTTTGGGCAAAATATATTCAGGGCCAAAAGAAAACTCAGCTCGCCCATAAGCATTACGTACGCTATCAGGAATCCGTTCTTTGGCTAAGTTAGCAATAGCCATGCTGGCAGCTATTTTCATTGCTTCGTTAATAGTTACAGCTCGCGTATCAAGTGCGCCGCGAAAGATAAAAGGAAAACCTAAAACGTTGTTAACTTGATTAGGAAAGTCGCTGCGACCAGTCGCAACTACTGCATCAGGCCGAGCAAGTTTGGCTTCAGGATAAGAAATCTCAGGTGTGGGATTAGCTAGCGCAAAAATAATCGGCCGTTTTTTCATGCCCTGAAGCATGACGGGGCTTACAATATTTCCAGCCGACAAACCCAAGAATACGTCAGCACCATCAAGAATCTCTGCCAATGTTCGTTTGCTAGTTTTACGTATAAAAGGGCGATGGCATTCAGATAGATCCTCACGCTCTTCATGTAAGACACCCCCAATATCAGCCATCAAGATATTTTCGATCTTAGCGCCAAGACTGACAAAATAATGAGCGCAGGCAATAGCAGCCGCCCCCGCTCCTGAAAAAGCAATTATTACCGAGCTAAGATCTTTTTCAACGATTTCTAAGGCATTAAGCAAAGCGGCACCAGCAATAATCGCTGTACCGTGTTGGTCATCATGAAAGACTGGAATAGGCAGGCATTTTGCCAGTTCTTGCTCGATAATAAAGCATTCAGGGGCCTTGATATCTTCAAGATTAATGCCACCAAAAGTTGGTGCTAGGGCTTTGATAATCTCAACCAGCTTAACCGGATCCTGTTCATCAAGCTCAATATCAAAGACATCGATATCGGCGAACTTCTTAAATAATACCCCTTTACCTTCCATGACCGGCTTGGCAGCAAGGGGTCCAATGTTACCTAGGCCTAATACCGCGGTGCCATTGGTGATGACTCCTACTAAGTTGCCCTTGGCTGTGTAGTTATAGCTACTATTAGGATCGTGTTTAATGGCAAGCGAAGGGGCTGCTACACCGGGAGTATAGGCTAACGAGAGCTCATAGGCGGTACTGCAAGGTTTAGTAGCAATGACCTCGATTTTACCGGGTCGTTTATTTTGATGATATTCCAAAGCTGATTGATCATGATTCATAGTTGGCCAGCTTAGAAGGGCTAGGCTAAAAAATAAAGGGCTGTTCAAGAAAGATCCTGGCGTGTAGTTTAGGAGACATTCAACCAAGACCAAGAGCTTGATATGGCAAAAATTAAAAAAATCTCTGCACGGCAAATATTTGATAGCCGTGGTGTACCCACTGTTGAAGCTGATGTTTACCTAGACGATGGTGCTATCGGTCGTTTTGCTACGCCTGCAGGTGCTTCGTGTGGCTCTAAAGAAGCACTTGAGTTACGCGATAATAATATGGATAAGTATCAGGGTAAGGGTGTCAGCCAAGCGGTTAATAATATTAGCAAAGAAATAAGTCAGGCTTTAATCGGGCACAATTTTAATCAAGCTCAGCTCGATGACTGTTTGATAAAACTTGATGGCACAGCTAATAAATCACGTCTTGGTGCTAACGCTATTTTAGCTGTCTCAGGAGCATTTTTTCATGCCCAAGCTCATGCACAAAAACTGCCGCTCTATCAATGCTATGGCGAAGCCTGTTTGTTACCCATGCCCTTGGTTAATGTTATCAATGGTGGTGCTCATGCCAATAACGGCTTAGATATTCAAGAGTTCATGCTGGTGCCGACTGGTGCTGCTTGCTTATCTGAAGCCTTGCGTTGTGTGGCTGAGATTTTTTATAGCCTAAAAAGCCTACTTAAAACCCGCGGTTTTAGTACTGCTGTGGGTGATGAAGGCGGCTTTGCCCCAGCTCTTAACAATAACGAAGCCGCCCTTGAACTCTTGATGATTGCGAGTAAGCAAGCCGGCTATGAGCCGGGGCAGTCAGTATTTTTTGCCATGGATGTAGCTGCTAACGAAATGTTTGATCAGGCTAAGCAAGCTTATCGTGTTAATAATTTATATCTTGATCACCTAGAGTTATTAAATTGGTATAAAAAATTAGCTGATAATTTTCCTATTTGTTCTATTGAAGATCCTTTTCATGAGACAGATTATCATGCTTTTATGTTAATATCTAAAGAAATGGAATCTCGTATGCAAATAGTGGGTGATGATTTATTTGTAACAAATATAAAATATATCCAACAAGGTATCGAATATAAATATGCTAATAGTGTTTTAATTAAAATGAACCAAATAGGTACGATCAGCGAGACACTTGCGGCGATAGGGCTAGCTAAAAAAGCTGGGTTAAACACAATTATTTCCCATCGTTCAGGCGAGACTGAGGATACAACCATTGCTGACTTGGCAGTATTGAGTGCTGCTGGCCAAATAAAAACTGGTTCAATGTCTCGTTCTGAACGTTTAGCTAAATATAATCGTCTCTTGCGTATTGAAGAAGAGCTGGGAAATCGCGCATTGTTTAATAATCCCTTTCACCTAAGGACTAGCACATGAGATACTACCAACTGATATTTTTTAGTCTGGCTGTGGCCACAGGTCTAGAAGCCTATAAATTTGATAGTGGGCAATATTTTTTAAGTGGCGGTGTGGGTGCTAACGTCAATGTCGTGCGTATGACCGGCGCTGAAGCTAGCCCCAAGGCTTATATGCCATTGTCGCTGACGCTTGATTATAAACTCGATACCGCACTAGGAGTGTTTGGCACGATAGTCCCACAGTTTGGTGGCAGTGCCTTATCATTGTTATTACATGCCGGCGCCAAATATCATATTAATTTAGCCAATGCTCCTTACGTACCTTATCTCGCTTTAGCTATCAGCCCAAGCATGATGTTTGCCCAGGGCGAGCCGAAAAATCATCTCAATCTAGGTCTGAGCCCGATGCTTGGACTCAACTATTTTGTCATGGCTAATTTTTTACTGGGTCTACACGTCGGTTTTCACCCATCGCTCGCTTGGGCTAACGGCCAACGCCAAGCAGAGTTTGGTGTCAGTAGCCTTTTGGATGTGAGCTTTAAAATCTAGACTACGGTTTTAAAATAAAAGCTGCGTGTGGTTCTCCGCGATCTTTTAAATCGGTTCCAGTTGGAGGATCAATGATAAAATCTGCAGGTTTACTGACAGAAAATTTGGCCATATCTGTTTGTTGGTAAATTATCAAAAATAACAGTTGGTCTTTTGATTTTTGGTACATCAAAGTAGCACGCTCAAAAGGCTCTACCACATTAACATTTTTAACCGAGAAAACTTCACCGGTCATTGGTGTGGTACCAGTAAGTTTAATAATTATCGTGTCGGCATCAAGCTCACTAGCTGTGTAAGTGAAACCATAAGGGGACCCGGTTTTTGTGGTAGTTTCTCCGTTAAAAACTACTTCGTTTTTATTGGCAGTAAATTTAAAGCTAATATTTTTAAAATTATACTCGGGTTTAGTTCCGGTTAGAACCATAAAGGTATCTGATATCTCTGAATGGCCGGGGCTTTTGGCTTCGCTAAAAGTACGATCGGCGCTTTTAAAATCGCTAACCAACTGAGATGGTCCTCTTGGGGTACTAGCAGAAGAGGGCGATGAAGCAGTTGAAGAAGAAGGATTGCTTGTATTTGGGTCTAAGCAGCCTGTTACTGAAAGTGTTAAAGTCAAAAATATCAATAGGTTATTGTTCATGTAGTTCTACATATTTTACAGGCAATAATTTCAGATTTTAATGGTTTTTCAAATACGGTAGCCCCATTTTTCTTATCGAACAGATCAATCACAAGACTTAAGTCTACTTAAATCAGGGACTTAGTTATGGATCGAAATCTAGCCTTAGAAGTTGTGAGAGTTACTGAAGCTGCTGCTTTGTCGTCTGCTCGATTGATGGGGCGTGGTGAGTCGCATGCCGCTGATCAGGCGGCAGTGAACGCTATGCGTCATGCTTTTGAAAGCGTCAATGTGCGCGGTGTAGTAGTGATTGGTGAGGGTGAGCGTGATGAAGCGCCAATGTTATATATTGGCGAAAAGGTTGGTTCGGGTGATGAAACTGACCCTGAGGTTGATATTGCAGTCGATCCACTTGAGGGTACTAACCTTTGTGCTTTAGGCCGTCCTAATGCCTTGGCAGTCATAGCGATGGCTGAGCGTGGCAAGTTATTGCATGCTCCTGATATTTATATGGATAAAATAGCTGTAGGCCCTCATGCCAAAGGTGTAGTTGACCTTGATAAATCTGCCACCAAGAATTTAATCGCTATTGCTGATGCCAAAGGCGTTTACGTTGAGGATTTAACAGCGGTTATTTTAGAACGTCCACGCCATCATGATTTAATTGAAGAAGTACGTAGAGCAGGAGCGCGAGTCCAGCTCATTTCTGATGGTGATGTCAGTGCTGCTATCTCTACCTGTATTCCTGGTTCAGGCATCGATGTATTGTTTGGAATTGGTGGGGCGCCTGAGGGGGTATTAGCTGCTGCTGCTCTGCGCTGTGTTGGCGGTGATTTACAGGCGCGTTTGGTGGTAAATAATGCCAAAGAAAAAGAACGCTGCCAGCGCATGGGTATTAATGATATTGAAAAAAAATGGCATTTACATGAACTTGCTTCAGGTGATGTGATGTTTGCCGCTACCGGTGTCACCAATGGCGATATCTTAAAGGGCGTGCGTTATTTTAGGGGTGGGGCTGAAACCCACTCGCTAGTAATGCGTTCTCGTTCTGGTACGATTCGCATGATTGAAACCAAACATCATTTTGACCGAAAGCCTCATTTTGGACATTAATATGGACCGTAAATGAATCAGCAAAGAATTATTAATTGCGCTCTTGACACAGTAACTAGGTTTGGTGCTAGCAAATACCCACTAAAAAATGTAGCCCAGGATGTTATTAAAGCGAGAAAGCTTAATAGCCAAGAGCGCAAAGCTTTATCAGATATAGTCTTTAGTTGGAGTCGGCATCGATATCTAATTGAGGCTTATTTAGCAGAGCGGGTTAAATCTTTTGCTGCTCTTTCTCAGCACAATAAAGAAAGTTTTTCTATTAATCTTTTGGCTCAGCTTTACTATGGTTTTGAGCTTAAGATGGATATAAACTTAGTGGGGGGCTATGAGGCTTACTTAGCTCAGCTTGGTGATACACGTTGGTTACTTGCTTTGGGGCCGCTCGTTCATGAGGAACTGATTAAAAGTTTAGGCAGCGATTCGGCAAAAATTGCCAAGTCTTTATGGCAAGCTCCTGCCAAGTATTTAGCCTATTTACCCAACAAGATTAGTCAAGAAAGTCTTAGACTTAGCCTGGGAAAAATCGGGCTTAATATTACTGTTTCACCACTGACTGCTCGCGCTCTAAAGATTGATGGTAGCCCAGGAAAGCTTAAATTGCCTGCTCATGTATGGTTTATGGATGCTGGTAGTCAGTTTATCGCGAGCCTCATCAAGCCTAAACCTGGTGATGCTGTACTCGATATGTGTATTGGCGAAGGTGGCAAGGCCAGGATCATATCTCAGTACGATTGTGTAGTTAGTGGTATTGATATTGACCAGGCTCGCTTAGAGAAAGCGCGCGCAGTCATGCCTGGTAAAACTAATTTATTATGTGTTGATGCTAAGAATTCCGGGCTCAAAAAGCAAAGCTTTGATTGGATCTTGCTTGATGCTCCCTGTTCAGGATCGGGAGTTATTCGCAGACATCCAGATTTAATACATAGACTCACTAAAAAAGATCTTAATTCATACCAAGCCCTGCAACGGGATTTATTGAAAGAAGCAGCTAATTTGCTTAAACCAGGTGGCGTGCTCATATATGCTACCTGTTCTTTGTTCAGCGTCGAAAATGATGAGCAAATAACCAGGCTTTTACAGGCTAATAGCAACTTAATGCCATTGAGTCTTAAAAACTTAGTTGATGAGCATGAAGTTCTGGATCCATTAGTGCTCAATAAAAATAGTCTTTTACTTGTTCCGCACCTGTATGATTGCGATGCTTTCTTTGTGGCATCACTAAGAAGAAGATGAGGACAACTCAGTATAAAAAAATATTTCTATTTTTTATTCTTAATATCTAGACAAGATAAAAATAGATGACATTTTCGAGCCTCAACGAGAAATACTTAAAAACTAAGGAGACCGCATGGCTGGTAAAACAAGGAAAAGACGTTCAACCTTCTCTTTTAAAGACGTAGAAATCCTTTATTTAGTAGAAGGTTTATCGCCTATTATTAAGCTCCACAAAGAAAAGAAAGTTTCGCCAGCTACAATTAGGCGCGCAGTGGTTGCGTTAAAGAGCGTTGGTAAAAGTGAATCAAGTTTGGAGAATTGGGTGAGCGAAAATTTAAGTGTTGGTAGCCGTGGTCGTGCTGCTCCAAGGATTGGCCAAGAACGAGTCTATCGCGCTCAGCAAATTAATGAAAGTGGCCCATTTTTACGTTTACCGCTTGGGGCATTACGGGCACTCAAAGGCGATGCTTTGGCGGTAGCATTTGAAAAAGATCGCATTGTGGTAAAACGCCGCGCTTGATAATAAAAAACCTTCTTGCCTAAACAAGAAGGTTTTTCCGAGATTTAAGTTCCCACTTACTTAACCAAATATTTCTCCCCCACGCACGACAATACCTACTCCTATGTAAAGAGTTTCTTTAGCTTTCATCACATCATCGAAACCAAAGTTGGCGTTTATATCGAAATAATGATTGAGAGCGTAGATCATATAAATCTCTGCGGGTAGTTTTTGCCAAAAACCATTACTGTCCCATTTAGCTTGATTCTTATCATTGGTCATTTTGAACTGCCCGAAAGATGTTTTGGCCATGGCCCAGAAATCACCATAAACTTGGTAACCATACCAGGCTTTTAAGTTGATTTCGCTTTCAATATTAGGTCGCATGGTCAGCTTTAAAACATCACCAAAAATTGAACCTGCCATTTTATCGTTATATGCTACTATTGGCAATCCTAAAGTGAAATCTCTGACAATCTCTCCTGTTATATGTATAGGTACATTTAAGCTTCCTGAAAAACTCAGGTGCCTAATACCAAAATAGTTATACTTAGCACCTAAGTTAACAGTGCTTTCTATGTCAAAATCATTAAACTTTAAGCCATCGTAGCTAAGACTTCCTTGTAGTTTTTTAACCAGACCAAACTCGGTGCCAATATCTAGGCCTACCGTTTTAAGATTAGTCAACTTTGCGTTCATATCTACAGCAAAAATACCGGTCGGCATGATACCCGGGCGAATGATTGCTTTAGTTGGATAGCGCGTAGCCAATGTCGGCTCTGTCATTGCTGTTACTTCAGCATCCTGAGCAAATGCTTGAAAATTAGAGCAACAAATTAAAGCTATTAATGCGGTTTCTAGTGATATAATCTTTTTGTTTAACACAAGTACCTCCAGTATATGAAATATAGATAGCAAGCTATATTGTCATTGATAAGGGGGCAAAGCGTTATTTTTGTTTGTCGAGGCTAAAGGCTATATTTACGGATTAACCACATGAGTTTTCATCAAAACTTGGGTCCCATTTAGCGTAGGTTTCTAAACTGTCTTCGCCTTGGCTGTGGATTTTAAGTTTTTCCAGTCCAGAAAGCTCCAATTGACGAATACGCTCACGGGTTAGATTCATGATTGAACCAACTTCCTCAAGGGTAATACCGCCACGATCAGCGACATCAAGGGCACAGGTTTCTTCTAGTTCCCACACTTCTTTATCGGGAAAGTTAAATTTTACTGAACCAGTTTCCTCGTTGACATCTAAGTAAAGGTGGTGACGACAGGAAACATAAAGACAGGGACGGGGCATATTGACGCATTGGGAGCGTAAGGTAGGGTGACCTAAGTTGTTGGTTGCTTCAAGTTCACCGCTAGCGCGCATTTTTCGGTGCTCGCGAGCCATTCGCCGGGTTGAAAGAGTTTGAGAACGTTTTTTCTGTGGGGTGCTTAAATCTCTTTTACGAATCGAAATAAGACGACTAGGTATTTTTTTCTGAGACGACCCTTCTGATTGTGTATACAAGAGATAACTCCTTGGTTAAAGTTATTGTCTGTATAAATAATATCTAAGCTTAAAAGATATGGTCAAACTCTATTTAAATAAAAAAATATATTTTAAAAAAAAATGGCGTTTACTCGGGTTGTAATCGTATAAAAAGTTGGTGAGATCTATGCGTGAATGTGAAGTTGAATTAGCTAAAATAGTAGGCAGCCTAAAAAATCAGCTGGAAAATTTGCAGGAAAGCGGGATGACTTATATTTTAAAAAGTAACATTGAGCCTGATAAACTAGGTGAACTAAAAAAATCTTTGGCGAATTGCCAAAAATGTAAGCTATGTCAAGGGCGTAATAATATAGTTTTTGGTTCAGGTAATCCCAATGCTCGACTGGTTTTTGTTGGTGAAGGGCCCGGTGCTGAAGAAGATAAACAAGGTGAGCCTTTTGTTGGGCGTGCCGGGCAGCTGTTAACGAAGATGATTGTTGCTATGGGCCTCAGCCGTGATCAAGTATATATTTGTAATGTAGTGAAATGTCGACCGCCCGACAACCGCGATCCAGAGCCAGATGAAATAGCCGCTTGCGAACCTTTTCTCAAAAGTCAGCTTGAGATAATCAAGCCGAGCATTATTGTCGGCTTAGGCCGCTATGCTTGTCAGACTTTGCTGAAAACTTCGGCATCAATGTCGAGTTTTCGTGGCCAGTGGCATGAATACCAGGGTATCAGTTTCATGCCAACTTTTCACCCGGCTTATTTGTTGAGGAACCCACCAGCTAAAAAGTTCGTCTGGGAAGATTTACAACAGGTGATGGTTAAGCTGGGCTTGTAGTCTAAGTTGTCCATGCCACAATTTTACCGGCAAATGCAGAAGCAGCCACGCTTAGTGGTGATCCAAGATATAGTTGGCCTGGGCCTGAACGGCCTTGAAAATTGCGGTTGATGGCAGAGATAGTGACTTGTTGAGAGTCAGTGCTGACCCCTGGCCCACAGCCAATGCAGGCGCCACAACCAGGAGGAATGATGTTGATTCCTGCCTGTAAAAAAGCCTGATGATGGCCTTTGGTTCTCGCATAATCAGCTACGTTTTTTGAGCCGTATTGAATAAAAAACTGCACACCAGGGCTAAGCTTTTGGCCTTGTTTAAGGGCTGATTTTACTACGCGGGCATACATGTCAATATCATCGTATTTACCAGCTGTGCATGAGCCACCATAAGCGATATCGATGCTTATTTCGCCTAAGTTTCTAATCAGTTCACCGTTAGTTGGATCAGAAGGCAATGCGACCATCGGCTCGATCAAAGACAAATCGATGCTATAGCGAGCTTGGTAATAACAGTCTGGGTCCGGCATAGATACAAGCCCTCTTAGGTAGTTTTCGCTTAGTCCTGGTCGTCGTTTGATTAACCAGGCTATTAAACGATCATCTGGTTCGCAGATGCCGGTTTTGGCCCCGCACTCGGTAGCCATATTGCATAAAGTTGCTCGTTCATCAATGCTAATATTAGCTAGCGCTGGCCCGCCGAATTCGAGTATTTTATTGAGAGTTAATCCGGGTTTACTAAACTTAAGTAAAATATATAAGATAATATCTTTAGCCGAACATGATGGTGATAACTGCCCCACTAGGTCAAAGCGCAGTGTTGCAGGGACTTCCATAACCGAAAGACCAGTCGCTAATAGGGCGGCATATTCAGTGGCACCGACCCCAAAGGCAAAGGCGTTAAGAGCACCTCCCATACAGGTGTGACTGTCGGTCGCTTCGATTAAATCACCTGGCATAATAAAATCTTCACGTGCGACCTCATGACAAATACCAGGAGAAATACCATCAATGGCTGAATAATCTCTTACACCGCTATGTTTAATGAAGTATCGTTGCTGTTTTCTAAGTTCATTAATAAGTGGTAAAAATACTGTAAATTTTTTAACGTAATCAGCATAAATTAAATGATCTTCGAATGCGGCAAATTTTTGCGGGTTATTAATGATATAGTTATCTCCATATTCTGTGAGTAAAAATTGATGTACTTGCGCAGTAGTAAATTCGTGTGAGTAGCCACCATCAACCTGAGCGACTAAGCTGTGGCCAAGTTTTAGGGCGCGACTATCTTTTGATGTGAGTTTTTTGCTGATTATTTTCTGTGCGATATTCATGGGCCAGTGTGGGTTATTGGTCTTATCTTCTATCAGTGGAGTTTTTAGAAAGTTAAACAGGCCCCCTGCACGAATAATCGCTTGAGCATAAGTATCAAATGGTTCAAGGAATTCTTCGAGCCCAATCTCTTCGCCTTTTTGTAAGCGCCTTAGGAGTTCATAACTGCCCATAATCTGACCGAGGTTGATATTATTGCGCTGATGAATTGGCGCAAACGATGCGGCAAATATCAAATTAATACCAGCAAATTTTTCGCATTGAGCGGCTGTCTCACGGCTAGAGCCAGTACCTTTGCGTTCACCACTAACAATGGCTTGAAAGCCGCCTTGTTTGAGTGCGCCATCAACAAAGACCCTTTCATTATCAAGCATGAGACCGGCATAAGCATGCTCAGCAATCTTAGTGGGTTCGTGGTGAAAGCATACCCAGGCGGGTGTCATGATATCCGTATTAATATCGTCTAAAAGATCACTAGGCTTCATTTCAGACATCAATAAGTTCAAGCCTTGGTATAGCTGCTGTTTAATCAGGCTTAGATCTTTAGTAAGAAAAAGAATTCGTTTACTCGGGTCAAGCTTAATCACAACATACCCCACGCTATCTAAAATGTTTTACCAGGCCAGTTAAACTTTTGGAACAAATCTTTGCCATGTTGTTGTTATGCTCGACACGAAAAAGCAATTATGGTGGGATATGAAGTTATTATTTACTATGTTTTTTTAGCTTGTCTTAATTTGTATTCAGCAAATAACTTAACAAACTTAGATTACCGGATTAGTACAGTTGAAAATCTTGGCCTAAACCTAGCTTCTCCAGTAATTTATCATGATTTTATATTTGATAAATCATGTGTTGAACGATGCATAGCCGTTATTGATGTAGTAAGTTATCAAGTAATAAGGTTCATAAATTTGTATTTAGCTCCCTTGAGCAGGGTCGGCTTTTTGTTGAGGTAATTAATCAAAAATGCCAGTTATGATTAACGAACAGCTGCTAGCCTGTTCAAACCGGGCAAACCATAGCGTTTTGATTATTGATCCAAGTTCCCCCCAAGTAATTAAGCAAATCCAAGTTGGTCGCTACCCAACCAAACCAACGGTAGCAGGCAATAAGCTTTATGTATCTAACTTTGGTGATGGTTCGATCAGTATCATAGAGCTATTGCTTGACTGAGTTAGTAGTAGTTAGGCGCAAAACGATATAGCCAAGCGTACCGGCTGATAATGAGCCGAAGATAACGCCCAAGCGCACCCAAGCTTCATATGGTTCAGTATTGAGAGCGCTGGGGTAGGCAAGAGTACCTACGAAAAAGCTCATGGTAAAACCGACACCACAGACTAGGGCAATGCCGAAAATTTGGGCCCAGGTTGAATCAGTAGGTTTTTGGGCGAGCCCTAATTTGATTGCTAAGAAGGTCGTAGCAAAAACGCCGACCAGTTTGCCAACCAGTAAGCCTAAAGCTACTCCAAGCATGACCGGACTAAAAATATTAGCGAGTCCAGGGGGAACATCATCAAAAGAGACACCTGCATTGGCGATAGCAAAAATGGGTAACACGAAATAGGCAATCCATGGGTGAAGCGCTCCGACCAGTAATTTTAAGGGTGAAGGCTCACCTTCTTTACCTTTGATCGGTATAGCAAAAGCGAGAGCCACGCCTGCCAGCGTTGCGTGAACACCTGATTTAAGTACGCATAGCCATAAAATGGCACCGACAAAGAAATAGGGCATTAAGCTCTTTACGCCAAGGCGATTGAGCACAAACAATACACCTAAGCACGCAAAAGCTAATAATAAGGCAAGGGCTGAGATATCTGCATTATAAAATATGGCAATAACAACAATGGCACCCAAGTCATCAAAAATAGCCAAAGCAGTTAAAAACATTTTAAGCGATAAAGGTACCCGTGAACCGAGTAAAGAAAGAATACCCAAGGAAAAGGCAATATCAGTAGCGGTAGGGATGGCCCAGCCGCGCATGGCATAATCATGTCCTGAGTTTAACAGTGTAAACATAAGAGCAGGAGCAATCATGCCACCAAGAGCTGCCACGGCCGGTAAAATAACTTTAGAAGGCGAGTTAAGCTCTCCCTCCAGCATTTCACGTTTAATTTCTAGACCGACCATCAAGAAAAAAACGACCATTAAGCCATCATTGACCCAGTGTAGTAAATGCTTAGATAATGAAAACTCGCCCACCTGGATAGTTATCGGTAGCTCTAAAACATGTTCATAAAAACTTGAAAGTGGTGAGTTATCTAAAGCAATAGCAAATATGGCAGCTGAAAATAATAAAATTCCTGCAAAAGACTCTAACTTGATAAATTTTTTAAGATAATTAATTGGCAAGATTGCACCTGTAATATACAAGAAGTTAACTCAATTAGATTTAATAACATAATAATTGGGCGTCAAGCAATTTATTACACCGATCTATCTCCTATGTATAGCATCAAGCAGGCCATTAATAAACAGGGGCGAGGCTTCGCCTCCGTATCGTTTAGCGAGCTCAACGGCTTCGTTAATTATAATAGCTGGAGCTAATTTTTTATCATTAAGCTCACAGCAAGCTAAGCGCAAAATAGCACGATCAATAGCATTCATGCGGGAAAGCCGCCATTTGGTACTGATATTATCAATAGTTTGATCGATAGTTGCTATATTATTAAGCGTATTAGCTAATAATAAGCCGATAAAAGTCATGTCTAAGTGTGACGAGCCTTTATTGTAAAAATCACGGACAAATTGAGAGAGAAAACTTTGTAGGCCTGAAAAGTTTATTTCGCTCGGCAAAGACTCTTGCTTGCTTGCCAAAAAACCCTGGGCTTCCCATTGAAAAAGTACTTGTAAAGCAATCTCACGCGATATTCGTCGATTTCTCATAGCGAAAGCCTTAAAAGACCCAAGGCAGCAAGGGCTGCTTCTCTACCAACGTGTCCCTTAGGGCCACCGGCTCGATCAAGTGCTTGTGCCATATTATGTAAACACAAGATGGCATTACCAAGGGCGAGACCATGTTCAATCGCTACGCTTAAGACTCCATCATTAGCCATGCGCGAAACATGTTCATAATGATCTGTTTCACCTTTGATCACAACACCAGCCACAACATAGACATCAAAGCCTTTGCTCAAGACAGCACGCTTTAAAGCCAAGGGAATTTCTAAAGCTCCAGCTACTCGGACGATCTCTAGATTAGAGTTAATCACATCTGAAGCCAAAAAAACTTCCTGAGCACCGCTGATTAATAAATCGGTGACAAGTTTATTAGCGCTAGCGCCAATAATCAAAGCATGAGGAGAACTAGTGGTCATAAAATTCTCGTACAATTACATTAGACTTTGAACAAAATTTACGATAGCCTAGGGCAATAAAAATTGCCCTAGCCAGCAAAGCATGATGGCGTTTATCTTGTTCTGGTATGATAGCAACCACCAGATGTGGAGTTGAATGCTTAAATTTACCGAGTGCGACTAACAGAGGATCATCATCGTGAGGAGCTAAGGCTTGTCCGATAAAGCGCTGATAAAGATTTTGAGTGTTGACGATCTCAAGCGTGAGTAAATCTGGTAAATCTGATGGGCTATGGAAAAGATCGATCTTGGTGCCTAATATTTCAAACTGGTGCCAGACTAATTGGCCAAATCGACTGGGGACAGTTTTTTGAGTGTGAACTGATACAATATGCTCATAGCGTATACGGTGAAACAGTATTTCTTCAACCGTGACAACTGGAATCTGATGCTCACGAGCAAAACCTAAGCGCTCATCACCAACTGTCATAGAGCCGTCAGCGTTCATTAGTTCGCATAAAACAGCACCAGGCTTGAGTCCGGCCATATTCATTAAATCGACTGAGCCTTCAGTATGCCCCATGCGCTCAAACACGCCACCAGGCTTAGCCGCCAGAGGAAATACGTGACCAGGGCGGGCCAAATCGTTTGCCTGAGCATGATCGGCAATGGCGACCTGAATAGTATGGGCACGGTCTTTAGCGGAAACACCAGTGCTAACACCGGATTTTGCTTCGATCGAGACAGTAAAAGCTGTCTGAAAAGTGTTGGTATTATCGTGATGCATCATAGGTAGATTGAGAGCATCAAGCCTATTTTTAGGCATGGCGATGCATACAACGCCGCTGCCTTTTTTTATGAGAAAGTTCATGCTGATAGCATCGATTTTTTCAGCAGCAACAACCAGATCACCTTCATTTTCTCGATCGTTAGCGTCAAGCAGGAGGATAGGGCGACCAGCTTTAAGGGCTGCGATGGCCTCACGAATATTTGGCTTCATACTGGTATCCCTTGTTCGCAAAATTACTTAGGTAGCGGCCCAAAATATCGGCTTCAATGTGCACCTGACTGCCAAGCTCTAAACTACCTAAGTTAGTGTTAGCCAAGGTGTATGGCACTAAGCAGACATCGATACTATTATTGCCTACTTCATTAATAGTAAGACTAACCCCATTTAAAGCCACGGAGCCTTTTTTAACCAATAACAGGCTGAGCGATTGTGGGGTGCTAAAACTTAAACAGAGGTTGATGCCGATAGTTTTACGAGCGTTGAGTGTAGCTAGGCCATCTATATGGCCTAGAACCATGTGGCCATTAAGGCGGTCGTTGATTTTTAAGGCAAGTTCAAGATTGACTATGCCGCCGGTTTTAAGCATACCCAGCCGTGTTAGTGCGAGGGTCTCTGTGCCGAGGTCAAAACGCGCTTCATGTTCAGAGAGTGATTTTGCAGTAAGACACACGCCATCAACTGCCACACTATCGCCTAAGCTAATGTTTTTAAAAAGCCAGCTACTTAGCACCAGTTCATGCTGCTGGTTCGCATGCACAGTGCCAAGGCTTGCGATAATACCGCTAAACATGAAAAACCTCTTTCTACTACGTAAATCGACCGATTGACTTAACTACAGCCTTTGAGACTAGCTTTAGAGCTGAAAAATTCAAGTGGAGCTAAGATTATGTTTGGAGTGATGAGTTGTGCTGGTCTAGATGGTTTTGGGGCCAAAAAAGTCAGTGTTGAAGCTGATATTTCTCGCGGTTTACCGGCTTTTTTAATGGTCGGTTTAGCTGAGAATTCAGTGAAAGAATCAAGGGTTAGAGTGCAATCGGCTATTAGCAATGCTGGTTTTGATTTCCCGAGAGCTCGTATTTCTATCAATCTTGCTCCTGCTGATGTGCAAAAGCATGGCACAGCTTTTGATTTAAGTATTGCTTTAGCGATTTTATTGGCCACCGGTGTCATAGCTAAGAGCAAGGTGAAGGGATTAGCAGCTATTGGTGAGCTGTCGCTTACTGGTGAAGTGCGCCCGGTACGCGGCATGTTGGCTTTGGCTGAATCAATTAGCGATCAGGGTATTAAATATTTACTAGTACCTAAAGAAAACGCCGCAGAAGCAGCTTTGATTACTAATCTACAGGTGAAAATAGTTAGTAGTTTTCAAGAAGTAGTGGAAGCTATTGTACAAAGCAAAATCGATCAGCTGCCGGATATAAACCCAGCTAGTAAGGCTGTGTTAACTACAGATGGGCCGGACATGGTTGATGTCGTAGGCCAAGAAGAAGCTCGGCGGGCTTTGCTGATTGCTGCGGCTGGTAATCATAATATGTTGCTGATTGGTGGACCAGGCAGCGGCAAATCAATGATGGCTTGTCGTCTGCCATCAATCTTGCCTCCCTTGTGTTATCAGGAAGCATTGACACTTACTAAAATTTATTCAATCGCAGGTCTTACTATCAGCGGTAATTTAATCCACGACCGGCCCTTTCGGGCTCCCCATCATTCAACAACCCGAGCTGGCTTAGTTGGTGGTGGCAGTGGCATTGTTCGCCCAGGCGAAATTAGCCTGGCTAGCTTTGGGGTGTTATTTTTGGATGAGCTTTTAGAGTTTCCCCGTACGGTGCTGGAGGTTTTACGTCAGCCACTAGAAAACGGTGAAGTGACGATTAGCCGAGCGAGCCAGCATGTGACTTTCCCCGCCGATATTTCTTTAGTGGCTGCTTTGAACCCGTGTCCTTGCGGTAACTTTGGCCAGAAAAAGGGCGAGTGTAAATGCAGCGAAATGGCTATTCTTAAATACCAAAGCAGGCTAAGCGGTCCGCTGATCGACCGCATTGATTTACATGTCAATGTTCCTCCGGTTGATCTAAAGTTAATGGCTAATGCTCAGGGCGGTGAAAGCTCAAGCTCAATGCGGGACAAAGTTATCAAAGCGCGCCGCGTTCAAGAAAATAGATTTAAGGGAAGTACCACTAATGCTAAAATGAGTCGACCAGAAATTAAGCGACTTGCGCAGCTTAGCCCAAGCGCGAGCGCTTTTTTAGTGCGCGCCGCTGAAAAACTACGCGTGAGCGCAAGAGGTTTTGATCGTATTATTCGGGTAGCAAGAACGATTGCTGACTTGGGGGAAGAAGCTTGTATTCATGAACATCATTTGGCTGAAGCGCTTCAGTATCGACCATCGCCAGGTTTGGTGAGAAATTAGTATTCTCAGCGAGAAACAAAGCTTGTTTTCTATTTGTTGTATTGTTCTTTTTTGCGTAATACATACTGTTAGTGGTTTTTATCAAAGAGGTTGCACGTGCAAGAGCTAACGTTGACGGCTAAGGGTCTTGATGGTGTGGTAGTTGGCGATACCGTTTTATCCAGAGTAGACGGGGAAATCGGTGAGCTTATTTACCGTGGCTATAATATAGACGAAGTGGCGGACTGTAATTTTGAGCAGATTTGCCACTTGTTTTTATATGGCGAAATACCAAGTCAAGAGGCAGAGGAAAAACTTAGGGCTAATCTGCAAAAACGCTATAGTGTAGCAGGAGATATTATTGATTATATCTGTCGTCACGCTAAAGCAGAGCATCCCATGGCTATTTTACGCACGGCTGTTTCGATGCTTTCAGGTTCGGTTAAAGAGCCGGATCTTACTAATGAACGTGAGCAGATAGATACCGCTTTAGAGTTGATTGCCAAAGTTGGTACCATTGCTTCGGCTATTGCTCGGGTCCGCGCGTCTAAGCCACCGGTAGCACCCAATGTTTCTTTTGGCTATTCAAAGAACTTCTTATACATGTGTACCGGTAGTGTTCCAGAAGATGTGGTCGTTAAAACTATGGATACCGCCATGGTTCTTCATATGGATCACGGTTTTAATGCCAGTACATTTACAGCTAGGGCAGTAACATCTTCGCTTTCAGATATGATTTCCTCAGTTACGGCGGCGATTGGCTCATTAAAGGGGCCGCTGCATGGTGGTGCCAATACGGCAGTTATGAAGATGCTCTTAGAAATCGGTTCAGTTGAAAATGTGGAGCCTTGGTTAAATAAAGCTTTATCGAATAAACAAAAAGTTATGGGTTTTGGCCATCGGGTTTATAAAGTTACCGACCCAAGAGCCAAGCATTTAAAGCGTATGTCCAAAGAGTGGGGTGAACGAGCTCACGAGAAAAAATGGTTCATCATGAGCGAGAAAATTGAAACCCTTATGAGAGAGCGCAAGGCGATTAATGCCAATGTCGATTTTTACTCGGCATCAACCTATTATACGATGGGTATTGAGCCTGACATGTACACGCCAATCTTTGCGGTAGCTCGCATGGTTGGGTGGACTGCTCATGTGATTGAGCAACTTAAAGACAATCGTTTAATGCGTCCAGAGGCCAATTATACAGGTCCGCTTGGCAAAAAAATAAATAATTGTTAGTTTTGACCAAAGCAAACCCCTCTAAGATATAATTTAACCGTCTTAGGGGGGGCTTGTGTATCTTAGTAGATTATTAGCGCTGGCTTTATTATTAAGCCAATCAGCTTTGGCGGTTGTGGTTAAACTCTCTGACCTTCATACCATGGCCAAAAAGAGTGATATAGTTGTTCATGGCTATGTTGGTGATCAAAGCGTTAGTACCGATGAGTTCGGGAGATTAATAACACTTACTAAAATCGAAGTAATCGATGGACTTTTAGGCGCTAAAACCGGCGAAATTATCACGATATATCAAGTAGGTGGTGAGCAAAAAGGCTTGGTAATGCCATTGATGGGCGGGCAAAGTTATCAGTTTGGCCAAGAGCTCATTTTCTTTGGGCTTAAGCAAGGCTCAAGCTTTGTCAGTTTTGGGGCCGGCCAAGGCAAGCTTGATATTAGTAAGCATGATGGCCACGATGTAGTAATCGAGGATTTGGGTGATGTTAGCGCTGTCACAGGTCGAGGTGGCAGCAAGAACTTTCATCCAAGTCCGCTCAGTTTTCCTGATGTGAAAATACTCAAAGATGAAATACGCCAGATGTTGAAAACGAGGCCCTAGATGAGTTTTCGACTGTTAATATTCATGATTGCTGTTTTTTCCAGCTCGGCTGATAGTTATCGCTTTGTCTGTAATGGTTTATTAGCAAATGGCGAAGAGCGCGGAGATGAGTGTGGGGTATGCGATATCGAACATGCGGCTCGTTGGACCAATGCAAATATTCCTGTGGTCGTAGATGATAGCCCCTTGCCAGAGGGAGTGAGTCAAAGTGATTGGCAGGGAGCCGTTAACAAAAGCTTACAAGCCTGGGAAGATGTCAGTGGTTCGAATTTGCGTTTTTTTAGAGTTAATTCTGACAACAAGCGTGAGTTTGGTGCTAACGACGTTAATCATGAGATTTTTTGGATTACCAGTAAAGAAGAATGGCGTAAGTTGGTCGGCACTGGTGAGTTTGGAACACTTGGTGCGACTATGCCGCGCTATACGTGCGGCGGGGCAGACGGCGCTAAGCGGACTATTTTTGATGCTGATTTGGTGCTCAATGGCATGGGGCATATTAATTGGCAGGTTGACTGCCAAGATGACGATTGCATATCAATACAAACTACGCTGGTACATGAGTTAGGTCATTTTTTTGGTCTTGACCATCCGTGTATGGTTTGCAGTAGCTCAATCATGAGCGCTCGAGCTGGTTTTGATTTAATTTACCCAGTTTTTGATGATATGCAAGGAGTCCGAGCTTTATACCCTGATGGTACCAGCGGTAGTTTTGGCTCACCGTGTGCAGATGATCATCAGTGTCAAAATTCTCATATTTGCGTGAGCGACGGTCCCAATCGATATTGCTCAACGACTTGCCATGAAGATAGTTCTTGCGAAGAAGGAGCCATATGTCGACAGCTTGGGGCACAAAAAGTTTGTACTTTTCTTGATGGCGAAAGCGCCGGCGGGCGTACTTTAGGTGAAAGTTGCAGTAGGGTACCTTGTGCTGAACCGTATATTTGTGCTGGTGCCTCTAAAGATAACTATTATTGTTTTATGCCATGTGATGGACAACAGGACTGCCAAGCGAGTCAATCCTGTATCGCTTTAAGTACTGAAACTTCGTTATGTGTAAGCATCAAGCAGCTAGGCCAAGCTTGTGATCACCAAGCCTTATGTGATCACGGTTTATTTTGCGTCTTAAGTGATTTAGAGGTGGGTAGTTGTCGCGAGCCTTGTGGCTTGGTAAATGCTCATACCACTGGTTGCCGAAGCGGCGAAGTTTGCCGTCTATTTGAAGACCGCCAGGAGCTTTGTATTCCCCAAAGCGATAAACTAGTACTTGATGGCAATGCCGATAACTTTGATGGAAACTCTGGTCAGGGCGGTTTAGGTCGCGAGGGCATTAGCGCAGCTGCTTCAGGCTGCTCTCAACAACCGCTAAGTGGCTGTTTATGGCTATTTTTGGCACTTGGCTTAGCTTGGCGGCTCAGAAGATTAGATCAGCACTCTGCTTGAAATTAGCTCTTGGGTCTATAAATATCTGATTATATGGATCTTAAAAAATATAAATTTTTAGACAAATTAGCTGCGCTTTCGTGGGTAGAGCAAATTTGGCTCTTTGGGTCGAGAGCGCGAGGCGATGGGCAAGCACGAGCAGATATTGATATAGCTATTCTTTGTCCTCAGGCATCGATCAAAGACTGGAGTAATCTTATGCAAATTATCGATGATGCGGATACTTTGTTGTGTATAGATTGTGTGAGAATTGATGACCTAGAAAATAATTCTGAACTAAGAAAAGCTATTATTAAAGAAGGGGTTTTACTGTATGAAAAACCAAAAAATTAGCCTTAATTTGTTGAGGGCTGAAAAAGCATTATTGTCATTAAAAAATATTGCATATAAGGCTCATGAAATAGATAGAAGCAATATTGATGCCAGTATACAACGTTTTGAGTTTACTGTTGAACTATTTTGGAAGCTACTAAGACATATGTTAGAAGAAAAAGGCGTGGAAGTTCAGTATCCTAAAGATGTTTTACGTCAGGCTTATAAAGGCGGGTTAATCGATGATGAACATATATGGCTTAAGATGCTTTCTGATCGTAATTTAACATCTCATACCTATGATGAAAAGTTAGCTGATGAAATTTATTTGCATATTCAAAAATATGTACCTTTTTTTATTCAGGCGCTTGCTAAGATAAAAGCTGTGATTGATGAAATTTAGTCCTCCCTTTTCTTTAAGGCGCAGTTTCTGTACAGGGCTTTGGTACATGTAAAAGGGAAGATTAATGATGAATGAGCACGAGTTAGACCAAGCTGAACCCAATGAGTTGTCAGCTGAGCTTGCAGCAAAAATCGAACACGAAATAGCGCCTGAGCGCATTGATTTGAATGCCTTATGGGTGGTGCGGAGACTACGTGCTAAAGGCCATGAAGCTTATTTAACCGGTGGTTGTGTTAGAGATTTATTACTCGATAAAAAGCCCAAAGATTTTGATGTGGCGACCTCTGCACGTCCAGAGGAAGTACGCAGTATTTTTCGCAACTGTCGTTTGATTGGCCGCAGATTTTTGCTTGCTCATGTGGTATTTCCCGGCGGCAAGATTATTGAAACGGCAACTTTTAGAGCTAAGCCTAGCGAAGAAGTAGTGGGCGAAGACGATACAGTGACACCAACTACGGGTGAAGATTTATTGGTCGTTAAAGACAATGTCTACGGTACTATGAAGGAAGATGCGTTTAGGCGTGATTTAACTATCAATGGCTTGTTTTACGATCCTGTTGAAGGCAAGGTTATTGATTATGTGGGTGGGCGTGAAGATTTGGCTGCAGGTCTGATTCGTACTATCGGCGACCCCCAAGTGCGCTTGCAAGAAGATCCGGTAAGAATATTGCGGGCGGTTCGTTTTGCTATGCGTCTTGGCTTTAGCATTGAAGAGCAAACACTCTTGGCCATGAAAGAGTTCAGTAACGATATTTTGCGCTGTGCGCCATCGCGCCTGCAAGAAGAAATTACGCGTTTATTGACTTCAGGACATGCCGAAGCTTGCATGAAAATGTGCATGGAAGTAGGGGTGTTAAAAGCACTGATGCCAGAGCTGTTGGAGGGTTTAGGACTTGAGGGCGAATCAGAGGCTGAACTTAGCGTTGCTAACGAAGAGCAGGCGACTATTCTAGACCATTGGTACCGGGTGTTGTCAGCTCTTGATAACGTATTTGCTAGAGATTGTAATATTGTCTCCTCGGTAGCTTTTACGGCCTTGTTGTTGCCAGCTTACATGCGTTTGGAGAAATCAAGCTTTAACGAACGCAATTGGATTGACCGCTTATGTGTTAGCTGGGCCTCTCGGATTAGGCTTACCCGTCGCGATCAAGATTTGATTCGGATCTTATTATCGGCCATACCTTTGTTTCATCTCGATAAGATCCATCAAAAATCAGCACAATATTTAGTGAGAAAACCATGGTTTCGTGAAGGTTTGCTGATTTATATTATGCATTTGACTGCTAATGCTGAATCTTTGGAACCAGTAAAAATCTGGAAAGTTTTAGCTCGCGATGCTGATAAGTTATATCTGCAAGACAAACACGGCATGCGTCCAGTTCAGCCCAGATTTAGAAAACGCCGGATGCCAATTCGCAACAATCAGCATCGGCGTTTTCGTCGAGGGCCTGTAGAATCTCAGGCTTAGATTATTAGCATGGTTGCTAAACCACGCCCTTAGCTCGATCTTCGCGACTATGCTCGTTTGCTGAATGACCGATATCATCTTCTGGACGTCTTAGGTAGCGTTTAGCCAGTAAATAAGCTGCTGGTGATACGAATACAGAAGTAAATGCGCCGATGGTTATACCTACGGTTAGGACCATGGCGAAGGTTTGAATGGCACCTGAAGCAAAAATCCAGATCGATACACTGGCCATTAAAACAGTCATGGTTGTATTGATAGTACGGCTCATGGTGTCATTGATAGCTTTGTTTACATAGGGTTTTAGCTCATCAGCGCTGAGGGTTTTCTTGGTGTTATGCGGTATTGTCTCGCGAATACGATCGTAAATAACAATAGTATTATTGATCGAATAGCCTAAAATAGTGAGTAGGGCGGCAATTGATGGGGTGTCAAACTCCATTCTACCTAGACTAAACACTAGCATCGCACCCATGACATCCATAATCAGCGCAAGTATAGCGCCTGGTGCAAAAAATAAGTCAAAGCGAATCGCTACATACACAACAATCGCTAAGATAGAATAGAGTACAGCCAGCAGGCCATCGGTTCTCAGTTGATGAGATACTTGGCTGTCAACGAATGCTACTCGACGAATCTCGGCACCACCAAACTTACCGGCAAACTCCTCGGCAATTTTTTTGGAGATTCCTTCGAAGTGAACTGTGTAGCGTATTAACTTATTTTGTGATTCGTCAGCACTAACGGCACCATAAATATCAGGTGCAATATCTTTGCTGGAGGAGCTCTTTCTTAGCTCTAAACCACTTTTACTTTCTAATAAATCAGCCAGCTGTTTTCTTTGTTGATCGAGAATAGCTTTTCGAGCAAGCGGATCAGCTGAAGCGAGTTCAGCCGGTTCATCTAGCCAAACCAAGATTTGGCTGCCGGTTTTTTCATCAAACAAGACACGTTTATGATCAGTGCTTTGGGGAAAGCTATCTTTTAGTATGGTCTCAATACGCACAACGTCAGCTGACTGCAAAGCAGCAATGCGCTCTACACGCACGAGCATTTCATTATTTTGCTCGGAGCCGTATTGCTGGACCTGATTTTTATCAAAGCCCAAGCTATGAAGCACTTGTCTGATTTCATGAGCACTGACTGCTTTAGGAAATTTTACTTGCATTTCCATGCCGCCTAAGAAATCGATTCCCCAGGGAATACCAAAAACTAGCAGCGCAAGCAGACAAAAAGACGGGAAAATAATCGATGCAGCGAGCGACTTTTTAGATTGCCCGACAATATCCAGCTCTGATTTTGGATCAAAAATAGTTATGAATTTCATGAGGTTCCTCTCTAAGCCTTATTAAATCGACAGGGTGGTCTGACCGCGTGAGGTCATCATATCGACAAAAATTCGGGTGATAAAAATGGCGGTTAGTACAGATGTTATAGTCCCAATCACCAACATGGTGGCAAAGTTTTGCACAGGACCAGTACCAAATTGCCATAAGACTACGCCAGCAATCATGGTGGTAACGTTAGCATCGATAATCGCACTCAAGGCTGCATCGTAACCAGATTTAACTGCTGAACGGGGCATTTTTCCTGAACGCAGCTCTTCTCTGATACGTTCATTAATAATAACGTTAGCATCAACCGCCATGCCAACTGTTAACAAGAGTGCAGCAATTCCTGGCAGCGTAATAGTGGCACCAAGCATCGACATAATAGCTAACATAAAAGACATATTAAAGATTACACCGATGATTGAAACAAAACCTACACCTCGATAATAAAACATCATGAAGAGCGCAATCAAAATGCCACCGACCATACAGGCAAGCTTGGCTTCTTCAACAGAATCTTTACCCAACGATGGCCCAACTGAACGTTCTTCTCTGAACGTTACGGGTGCCGGCAAGGCACCTGCCTTCAATACTAAAGCTAGCTGATTAGCATCGCTAAGCATTTCTTGAGTAGAACGAGCCCCTCCCATGTTGATAAAGGCATTGCCGTCAGGAATCTTGGTTGAGATAACCGGTGCGCTATCAACAATATCTTCGAGAACAATAGCCATACGTTTGCCAATATTAGCACCGGTTAACTCGCCAAAAATCTTAGCACCAGCGTGACTAAACGACAAACTTACCCCTGGACGTGGATTGGTGTCTGAGCCTGGTGATACGCGGGCATCAACCAGATCATCACCGGTGAGCGGAATCTTTCGATCCAAAGTATAGGTTCTCATGGTTTTGTTGGTGGGATCCTCATTGCCTGATTTGCCGTATTTTACCGCAAATTCACCGGGTACCCGTGTCGCGAGATATTCCTTTACAGTAGTAAGCTTATCTTCATGGAAACTGAGAAAAATATCACGCCCAGAGCCGCTATCTGAGCTCGAGAAGCCGCTTTGCACGAGCTTTACTCCCTCGGGTAAATCAGTAAGAGTTGTTAGAAAAGTCGTATTATCATCGCACATTTGAAATTGGAGCTGCGCTGTTCTACCTAGTAAACGTTTAGCCTGATCAGGGTCGTCATAGCCTGGAAGCTGAATCTGTACTTGGTCATCACCACGTCGTGAAATTGAAGGCTCAGTTACACCCATTTTGTCAATTCGGTTGGTAATAGTCTTGATAGTCTGATTTACCGCATCGTTACGAATAGAATCGACAAACTGCTGTTCAAGTCTCAGTGTAATCGTATTGTTGTTAGTAGAAACTAAAATAAAATCAGCAAATTTTTTCAGTACTTGCTCTTTAAACTTGGTGATATCGGTACTTGAACTAAAGTTTATTTCTACCCGATCTTGCAGGGTGGGGTCATCACCACTTTGCTTAAACGACGAGATATTAACGGCATTTTCTTTGGCGGCACCCAACAAACGGTCAGCTGCTCGAGACGTTTTATCGCTGATAGCCTTATTTAGATCCACACCCAGCACCATATGAATGCCACCCTGCAAATCTAGACCAGGTACGATATGACTAGTGGGTGCCCATGATGGCACATATTTGGTGAAGGCATCTTTATTTTGGCGTACTTCTTTAATCGCCTCATCACCCAAGGTGAAATACACGAGCGAAGGGTAGACAAAATATAAGGCCACACTTAAAAAAGCGAGGGCTATTAAAAGCCGCGGTTTCCATGACTGTTGCATCTTTTCTCCAGATCAATCAAAAAAATAATTAGCTAGGATTACTGGGGTTTTCAGTTTCATTAGGGCTGACAATGCCTTGAACTGCTTGTTTTAGCACTCGTAGCTTAGTTTTATCACTCACTTCAATCACGACTACCCGATCCTCAACCTGAAATACCTTGCCCATAATCCCCGAAGATAAAATTACCTCATCCCCTCGTTTTAAACCAGCAAGCAAGGCTTGATGTTTTTTCTGCTGTTTTTGCTGGGGGCGAATGAGAATAAAATACAAAATAGCAAACATGGCGCCAAACATGAGAACAGTGCTCATGATACCGCCACTAGCACCGGCGGTCTGAGCAAAAATTATTGTTTTAGTATGGTCTATCATACAATCCCTCCTCACAATCAGCCGACTCAATCATTTTAGATCTTAGCCTGCAACTGGGCTCTTATTGATGACCCAGGTTTTGGTGGTTTAGTTTGCGTAAGTTATAAAATTTTTCAAATTGCTGATTAATAATCGCTTCTCGAGCCGAATTAACTAATTCTAAATAATAACTAATATTATGTAGAGATGCTAGGCGGTAATATAAAATTTCTTTGCTTAAATATAAGTGTCTTAAATAAGCTCTTGAAAAGTTCTTGCATGTATAGCAAAAACAATTTTTATCGAGAGGATTTCTATCATATTCAAATTGCTTATTTTTAATGCTAATTTTGCCGTAGTAGCTAAATAAAGACCCATTACGAGCATTTCTGGTTGGCATAACGCAATCAAACATATCAATACCAGATTTGATACCTTCTAAAATATCATCAGGCGTACCTACACCCATTAAATACCGCGGTTTATGTGCGGCTAACATTTGGGCGGTGGCACTTGCGGTACTCCACATTTCATCTTTATTCTCACCAACACTTAAGCCACCGATGGCGTAACCAAATAAATCATGTTCCAAAAGCTCCTGAGTGTGCTCGTAGCGCAAATCTAAGTGGGTGCCGCCTTGGATAATGCCAAACAGGCGTGAATTATCGCTGCTCATTGTATTAATACAGCGTTTAAGCCAGCTAGAAGTAAGTTGCATGGCTTTACGAATATCATCGCGGTGTGACTTAGCCATCGGGCACACATCAAGGGCCATGATAATGTCTGAGCCGATTGCCATTTGGATATTAATACTTTCTTCTGGTGGCATGGGATGTAATGAACCATCGAGATAGCTTTTAAAAATCACGCCATTTTCGTTGATTTTGACTAAATTACTACCAGTTTTGCTTTGTCCTTGGGCGAGCGAAAATACTTGAAAACCGCCTGAATCAGTAAGTATAGGTCGATCCCATGACATGAGTTTATGTAAACCACCAAACTCTGTCATAAACTTTTTGCCTGGTCTCAGCATTAGGTGATAGGTGTTGCCTAAAATTATCTGCGCACCGGCATGTTTTAAGTCACTAGGGCATAAAGCTTTGACTGAACCCTGTGTGCCCACCGGCATAAAGATCGGGGTCTTAATCTCACCGTGAGGGGTGCTGATTGTCGTGGCTCGTGCCAGCTGATCAGTTTGATTGATAATAAAATTAAATTTACTCATAACTAAGACCTAATAATATCAAAATAACAAGCATCTCCGTAGGAGAAAAAGCGATAGTTTTGCTCAATAGCTTCATGATAGGCATTTAACAATCGCTGGTAACCGGCGACGGCACAGACCAGCATGAGCAAGGTCGATTTTGGTACGTGAAAATTGCTGATCAGAGCATCACAGCCCAAAAACTGATAACCAGGCCTAATAAAAATACCGGTTTTGTCTTGGCAAGCAAAAAAATTAGCGTGACCTTGTTTAAGTGCCCACTGCATAACCTGCTCAACCACTCGCATAGCAGTAGTACCCACCACGACAATACGCCGATGTTCTCGCCGTGCTTGGTTAAGAGCGTGGGCTGTATCTTCGCTGAGCGAGAAATATTCTTCATGCATGATATGCTCGCTGATATTATTGCTACGTACAGGCAAGAAAGTTCCAGGTCCTACGTGAAGAGTAGTTTCAACCAAGTTGATATTTTTTTGAGCCAGCTCAGCGAGTAATTGGTCGGTAAAGTGTAAGCCTGCTGTTGGTGCCGCTACCGCACCTAGTGTTTGGTCGCTGGCAAAAATAGTTTGGTATAATATTTCATCGGTGCTATCAGCTTTACGGCCAAAATAGGGCGGTAGTGGCAATTCGCCATAGGCTAAAGCCAGGCTGGCCAAATCAGCAGTCACACAATTACATATATAGAGTCCTTCGGGAGTTTTTCCTAAGAGAGTGATGATGTGATGGTCTAACTTAAGCTCAGTACCTGGCTCAAATAGGCCAGATTTGGCGTTTATTAGTGCTGCCCAAGCGCCATGTTCGAGTGGTCGCACCAATAATATTTCAACCCGACCTCCAGTTTTTTTATAAGCATAGAGTCGAGCCTTCATCACTTTGGTATTGTTGACCACTAAGAGGTCGCCGGCTTGCAAATAATCACCAATATTCTTGAAATAATCATGCCGTGGCTTAGCTTCATTATGTACAAGAGCCATCAAACGCGAACTGCCCCGCTGTAAAAGCGGCTTGGTTGCAATAAGTTCTTTAGGAAGCAAAAAATCATAATCGCTGAGTTGGTCCATCAATGTGCTTTATGCGATTGGCGCCTGTTGTCTAGATCTAAGCTAAAATACGCTGCTAAATCTTTCTGCCACTTTCTTTACGGTTTTTTGATCGAAATTAGTAAAACGTACATTAACAATGGAAGTAGCTGGATTATCAGCAAAGAACCGCAGTGTTGCTTTGAAAAATAACTCGGTAGCCTTGTCGATTGGAAAGCCAAAAATACCAGTAGAAATAGCTGGTATAGAGATGGAAGTGAGCTTACACTCATCCGCTTTTCTGAGGCTGTTATAAACGGCTGAATAGAGCTCCAAGTCTTTTTGTGGCGTACTTGCTCCTTGCGGGCCAACCGTGTGGATAATATACGAAATCTTAGGGGCTAGACCATAAGATTTGGTCAGCATGGCTTTACCAATTGGGAACGATGTTATGTTGTGCAGAACTTTATAGGCCGCAGATTCAGCTTTGAGATCTTTGCCGCCATCGCCGTTAATGCCAGCTGCCTTATGAATTGCGCCATCTACTCCACCACCACCCTGCAAGCTGCCTTTAGCGGCATTAACGATAGCACTGACTTTTTCTTTAGTGATATCGCCAAAAACTACTGAAATAGCGCGCTCAACACTATTGATAGTCTTTTTGGCGCTGGACATAACATCTGGTGGATCAGGCGTCATAACGGGTATAGCAGCAGCTAAGGTCTCTGTTGATTTTAGCCAACCAGCCTTCTCGTAATTTGCTGGTATTGCTGCCAGCAAATCTGGTGGTGGTGTCGTGTCGCTTACAATATTTTTCGTACCTGTGCCGTTGGGCTTAGTGATGCCGGTATTATTATTTTTTATACTCTGATTATCGCTAGTGTTATTGAGCCCGCATGAGCTTAAGAATAAGAAAGCCAATAGCGGTATGTTAATTATAGATAACCTTCCCATGTCGTTTTTCCCACTCAAGCTTGGCTTGATATTTATCCCAATGACCTATGTCACGTTTAACTAAGGGATAAAACAGGGCATGTGTTTTTAAATCCTTAGAGTTAAGCACCTGTGATACTGAGTTTAAATTAGTTTTGCTTTCATTAATAAAAACTATACTTTTTGGTGTAAAATTAGTTAAATTAAGATATTTTTTAAGCACTTCGTATTTGGTTAGATAATCACTAGTAAAAACTACGCCAGTTATGCTCTTAACTCCGTGTCTCATATTTAAATTAAAATCGTGTCTAGCTGGTGTTGATGAGCTAAAATCTACACCCAATTAGTTCAGCTGAGTGCTATCACTTTTTTACCACTGTTTTGGATCTCTTTAATCATGGCAGGGGTGAGAGTTTCTACCGCTGAGTAAAACAAAGAGACTAATGGCTAATAAGCAGCGCGACATAAGCAATCCTTGGTGATAGATGCTTATGTCTAGCCGCATCATGAGTATTTTGGCTAATAAATTATTAGTATATTTTAGTAATCTCAGTGCCTGGATAATAATAGCCAAGAATATCGCGAAAGTTTTTGCCTTGTTTAGCCACACCTAAAGCTCCGTATTGGCACATGCCTACGCCATGGCCGAAGCCTGATCCTGCGATAATCAGCTTGTTTTCGCTAATTCTTAGTTCGCTCATCATGGTTGATTTTATGCGCATAGGGCCAATGCTCATGCGCAAGCTTTGGGCAGATATGTCTCCACCTGGACTTATTGAAATTTTTTCAGCTCGGCCGTCAGCACTTTTGCTTTTAATACTAATTTTTTTTATTGGGCGTTTGAGCTTATTTTCTACTTCACTTAAAGCAATGCTTTGCTGCCAGCGATAACTAGGAGAGCTACTACAAAAAGTACATGGCACACCTTTTAAGTAGGCATAACCTCGTCCCCATACGCTTTTGGCATCAGTGGTATGACCGCCGCAGGTGCTGTGAAAACTCGCTTCCGCCAGGTTATTTTGGTAGCTTAGGACTAAGCCTGCGGTTTCACGGGCTGCATCGGCCAGTTTTTTACTGGCATGAGTTTTAAAAACCTGGTCCATCACTGAGCTTTCGGTGTGAAAATCGCGGTCTCGGCGCTCACGCATACGCAGCAAGGCAAAAGTTCGAGCAGCTACAGCTTGGGCTTTAAGAGCCTCCATAGGCCATGATTCATGAACCTCACCAGCCAAAACTGCGGCTACATATTTATCGAGATTAACGTTAATAATTTTTTCGTGGTATTTGACTCGAATAACTGGAGCATGGCTAGATAGACGGCTAATTTTGGGCGAGCAGGCACCGACTAATAACAACATCAATCCTAGTAAAATCTTATTCATGTATTAGGCTCACCATAAAACTCCATAATTTGCGGTGAACATATATGCTTTTATCGAAACTTTTTCTACCCACCATGCGTGAGGTACCTGCTGATGCAATCGTTATCAGCCACCAGCTTATGTTAAGAGCGGGTCTCATGCGTAAAGTAGCGGCTGGAATTTATACCTATTTACCATTAGGACTGCGGGTTATTAAAAAAATCAGCGCTATTTTAGAACAAGAGATGAATAAAGCCGGCGCCCAAGAAATCTTGATGCCTATGGTTCAGCCTGCTGATCTATGGCGTGAGTCAGGTCGCTTTAATCAATATGGACCTGAGCTTTTGCGCTTTACCGATCGTAAAGATACTTGGTTTTGTTTAGGCCCTACTCATGAAGAAGTAGTAACAGCCTTAGTTCGTGACCATGTTAAGAGCTATAAAAACTTGCCGCTTACTCTTTATCAAATCCAAACTAAGTTTCGTGATGAAATTCGCCCGCGCTTTGGTCTTATGCGGGGACGTGAGTTTATTATGAAAGATGCCTATTCTTTTTGTCTAGATAAGAAGACCCAAGACCAGGTTTATCATGCCATGTGGGATTGTTATCACCGCATTTTTGAGCGCTGTGGTTTGCAATTTAGGGCAGTGAGGGCTGCTACCGGCTCAATTGGTGGCGATATGAGCCATGAGTTTCAAGTGTTAGCTAACTCTGGAGAAGATGCCATTGCTGCCTGCGACGAATGTTCATATGCCGCTAATGTTGAGCTCGCTCGTATTAAAGAGAGTCCTGTCTCTCATGTTGCTGAGTCGGGTGGCTCAATGAGCGAAGTAGCGACACCTGGTGTTAAGACGATTAAAGATCAATCAAGCTATTTGGGTATTGGCCCTGAACGCATGATAAAAACGGTAGCTTTTGAAGTTGATGGCCGTCTGTGTTTAGCCTTGGTGCGCGGTGATCATGAAGTAAGTGAGGCCAAACTTAAAGCCAGTCTTAAAGCCGATAACTTGGCGCCAGCCCAGGAAGCTCAGATTGTCAAAGAAATAGGTCCCCTAGGTTTTATCAGCCCTATCGGTTTGCCTGTGTCAGTTAGAGTAATCGCTGATTTATCGCTGTTCGGTTTAAGTGAAATGGTCACTGGTGCCAATAAAATAGATACCCATTATGCACGCGTGAGCATGAGTCGCGATATTAAAGCTGAGTTTGCTGATATTAAACAGGCGAGTGCCGGTGACCCGTGTGGTGAGTGCGGCGGGTCTTTTAAGATCCTGCGCGGCATTGAAGTCGGTCATATTTTTTACCTGGGCACTAAATACTCCAAAGCCATGAATGCCTCGGTACAAAATGAACACGGCGAAAATATTACTATGGAAATGGGCTGCTACGGCATAGGTGTTACTCGTACTGCGGCTGCCGCTATCGAGCAAAACCATGACGACAAGGGCATTGTCTGGCCGGTGGCGATTGCTCCCTATCATGTTCATATTGTCCAGATGGGAGTTGATATTCAAGTAGTTAAAGAATGTTTAAAGCTTTACCAAAATCTCAACGATGCCGGTATTGAAGTACTTTATGACGATCGTGATGAGCGGGCTGGTGTTAAACTTAACGATGCCGATCTAATTGGCTGCCCCTTAAGGCTCACGATCGGTAAACGTGGAGTAGAGGCGCGTGAGTTTGAAGTACTTCCTCGCCATCGCCACAACGAAGGGGCGCTTAAGTTATCACTTGATAGTGATTATATAGACCGCATTAAAGAGCTCTTAGTGGCCTGCTAGGTTTTTATATTTATCCCACTAATTCGTATTAAGGCCTTGAGGCCAGCTCTTGGCTGTTAATCATCTTTTTGGTTGCTCGTTGTGCGTAGTCATCATTATTAAAGGCAGGGCCAAAGCGGTTTTTCTTGTTGGTGGCGTTCCAGACTGGTCTTCTGAGTGGGAAGATCCATTCATTGCCGTGGTCTTTCATGGTAATTTGGGCAAAATTAACTTCTGGGTCAACTAAACGCTGAGCTTTACGACCGTTAACCCGGGCCCTTGTTTCAACATATACTTCGACAGGAATCTCGCCGGGTTTGGTAAAAAGATCGCGTAAATAGTGGGAAAACTGTACAATAAAAAAAGGCGATGTAGCCATTTGGCTTACTTGGCGCTTAGTTAAATAACGGTGTGGATTGATTATTTCGCTCCGGCCTGTTTGGGGATCTTTTAGAGTAAAAAGAATACTGCCGTTTTTTGATCTAAGTTTCATATGCCAGGAAAAGTTATGTCCTTCTTCAGTCCAGCTGATGTAGCGCCCCCACAAGAAACCACGCAGTGGGAAAAGTGTCTGAAAGGATAAGTGGGTGATCATGGCAGCAAAACCAACTTTTTGTATAAAGCTTAAGTGAGCAGGTAGGCTAGTAGTTGCGCTGGTTTTAAAGCGGTCATGAAATAAGAAGTTTAACAGTTTTCTTGGCCAATCGCTATCAAAGTAAATAGTAGAAATAGCCAGCATAAACCAAGGAAAGATCCCAATATGAAAAAGATAAGAATTGGTCAGGTGAAAGCATAAACCAAGACAGTAGGCTAAGGCTCTAGTTGGTTTATAAAGCAACATCGGTGCAATCAAAAGATCATAGATTAAGCCCAGATAAGCAAAAGCATAAATACTTATGGGCCAGGCCAAGAATAAATCTCTGCCAGTTTCTTTAGTGAAATCGGTTAACCAAAGAGTAAGTGGCATGCCATTGATCCAATCGACATTCATTTTTGCGATTGCGGCATGAACATAGACGATCGTTAACTGAGAGCGCAAAATCCACATCGCCCAACTTGGTACCGTTGACTGGGCTTTAGATTTTCTTATCCAAGCATAGAGTGACCAGCCCTTGTGAGCAGGTAAAAAAAGCATAGTAAAAGATACTATTATAATAAGATAAAAATGATTTAAATAATTGGTAGCATCTATAAGAAATATGTAACTTATACAGAGTGACGCTGTCAGGATAGCAAAATGATAAAAAATACCTAATAATATAGCGAGCCCAGCAATACCGTAAGCAATAAAGACTAGTTGAATATGCGAGGCAGAAAGAGCGGGAACCCATTCGAAATATCTAAATTTAAAATGGAAAGTTTGCATGTTGAAATAGCGTACAATTGTCTGTAAATCAATGTAGCGCGATGTCTCAAACATAATCAATGCGCCAAAGAGCATACGAAAAACCGCTAAGCTAGCGATATCAGTAGGTTGATACAAGATATTTAAAATCCGATTTTTCATGTAGTCACCTAAGAATAAAATGCTTAATATAAAATATCTTAATTGCTGGACTATAAATAGCTTAATAATATTAATAATAAAAACTGGTAAAATTAGGCGGCTTTAGGTCTTGCTCTAAGAGGAAAAATGCAAATAAATAGCCTGAAGTGTTGACAGGCCAGTTTGAAGAACCTATCTGAGTTCTCATACATCATGGTACCTCCGCCCGGCCTTGCCCCCCCTAACCGGGCGGAGGTTCTTTATTGATGGTGTAAGGTGTGGCTCGTTGAAACCTTTACCGATAGTTGACTCGGTATGGGTGGATTTTTTATGTGTAGACCGCATCGCGATCTTAACCCGATTTAGTGTTGAAAGCGGAGTATTGGAATTTCATGACCTACGTAATACAGCAAAACTTCGCAGCTCGAAAGAATTTTGCCAAAATCAAAGCGAAGTTAGAAATCCCCAGTTTGATCGATATTCAAAAACGCAGTTATGCCAATTTTTTACAGGCTAACGTGCCTCTTGATAAGCGCGAATCTTTAGGCTTGCAAGGTGTGTTTGAATCAGTATTTCCTATTAAGGATTATAATGAGACTGCTTCCTTGGAGTTTGTCAGTTATCATTTAGATCGTCCTAAGTACGATGTTGATGAATGTCGCTCGCGCGGCATGACTTTTGCTGCCCCCATTAGGGTGGTAGTCAGGTTAGTTATTTGGGATAAAGACGAAAACACCCAAGAGCAATCGATTCGTGACGTCAAAGAGCAGGAAGTTTATTTTGGTGAAATTCCGCTGATGACCGATTTTGGGACTTTCGTGGTTAATGGTACTGAACGTGTAATCGTCAGTCAGCTTCACCGTAGTCCTGGTGTGTTTTTCGATAGCGATCGTGGTAGAACGCACTCTTCTGGTAAGCTTTTGTATAATGCCAGAGTTATACCGTATCGTGGTTCGTGGTTGGATTTTGAGTTTGACCATAAAGACTTGATTTATTGTCGTATTGATCGTCGCCGTAAGTTTCATGCGACTATTCTTTTGAAAGCCCTTGGTTATAGTACTGAAGAGTTGCTTAAGTATTTTTACCATGCTGATACTTTGTTGATGCCCGCTAAAGGCGTGTTTGAGAAGGTGATCGATTACGATAAGCTCTTGGGCCAACGTTCTACACGTGATGTAAGAGATCCTAAAACCGAAGAAATTATTGTTAGAAAAAATCGTAAGTTTACCAATCTGTCAATTAAGAAGATGCGTGAAGCAAATCTAAAAGTTTTGAGTGTGGATGACGATCAGGTAGAAGGTCTGATTTCGGCTGAAGATCTAGTTAATGAAGAAACCGGCGAAGTGCTTCTTGAGTGTAACGAGGTTTTGACTGCTAATAAACTTGAGACTTTGCGTGCCGGTGGTTTGGCTAAAATCAAGGTTCTGTTTATTGATGGCCTCAATGTTGGTAGTTATTTTTCAGATACTTTAAACTCAGACAAAGTGTCTACCAGGGAAGAGGCGATATTTGAGATTTATCGTCGTATGCGCCCGGGCGAGCCACCTACGCTTGAAACAGCTGAGAACTTATTTCATAATTTATTCTTTAATCCCGAACGCTATGATTTGTCTGAAGTCGGTCGTTTAAAGCTTAATCATAAGTTTAGTATTGATGAATCACTGGAAAATCGGGTGCTGACTAAGCGCGATATTCTTGAGGTAGTTAAATATTTAATCGACTTACGTAATGGCGATGGGGTAGTTGATGATATCGATCACTTAGGCAATCGCCGCGTTCGTGCTGTTGGTGAGTTGATTGAAAATCAATACCGCGTGGGTCTCGTACGTATGGAGCGCGCGATCAAAGAACGCATGAGTGTGCAAGAAGTTGATACTCTCATGCCGCACGATCTGATTAATAACAAACCGGTTGCGGCAGTGGTGAAAGAGTTTTTTGGCTCTTCACAGCTTTCGCAATTTATGGATCAAACCAATCCTTTGTCAGAGGTAACCCATAAGCGTCGTTTGTCGGCTTTGGGGCCTGGTGGTTTGACACGTGATCGTGCTGGTTTTGAAGTGCGTGACGTTCATCCTACTCACTATGGTCGTATTTGTCCGATTGAAACGCCTGAAGGGCCAAATATTGGTTTGATAGCCTCTTTGTCGACTTTTGCTCGTGTGAACGAGTATGGTTTCGTGGAAACTCCCTATCGTCGAGTGGTTGATGGTAAGCCTAGTAATGAAATTAACTATTTTTCGGCTTTGCAGGAAGAAAACGAAGTAATTGCTCAGGCTAATACTGTGTTTGATCCTAAAACTGGTAAAATTGCTGATGCTTTTGTGCCGGTGCGTAAAGGTGGTGAAACTACCTTGGTGCCGATGGAAGAAGTATCGTTGATTGACGTATCGCCTAATCAGTTGGTTTCGGTGGCTGCTGGTCTTATTCCTTTCTTGGAGCATGACGATGCGAACCGGGCTTTGATGGGTTCTAACATGCAACGCCAAGCTGTCCCGTTGATACGTTCTGATGCGCCTTTAGTTGGAACAGGCATGGAGGCGGTAGTAGCTCGTGATTCTGGTGTGTGTCAAGTGGCCAAGCGTTCGGGTCGGGTTGAGCATGTTGACGCTTCTCGTATTGTTGTGCGTGTTAGCGCTGAAGAAATAGATGACAGTGGTTCTCAGGTAGATATTTATCGTTTGTCTAAGTACCAACGTTCTAATCATAGTACTTGTTTTAATCAAAAAGCGATTGTTCAAGTGGGTGATGTTGTTCACAAGGGCGATGTGTTAGCTGATGGTCCATCGACTGACTGTGGAGAACTTGCTTTGGGTCGTAATGTCGTAGCGGCTCTGATGCCATGGGGCGGTTATAACTTCGAGGATTCAATCTTAATCAGTGAACGTCTATTAAAAGAGGATCATTACACATCTATTCATATAGAAGAGCACGAGTGTGTTGCTCGTGACACCAAGCTCGGTCCAGAGGATATCACGCGTGATATCCCTAATGCCGGCGAAGAAATGCTCAAAGATCTCGATGAGGCCGGTGTGGTCAGAATCGGGGCTGAAGTAAAAGCCGGTGATATTTTAGTGGGTAAAATCACTCCTAAGGGTGAAACTCAACTGTCGCCTGAAGAAAAACTTTTACGGGCTATTTTTGGTGAAAAAGCCGGTGATGTAAAAGATTCAAGTCTTCGTATGTCGCCAGGATCAAGCGGTATTGTGATCGATGCCAAAGTCTTTACACGTAAGGGTATTGAAAAAGATACGCGTGCTCGTGCTAACGAGGAAGAAGAAGAAGCGCAGCTTTTGAAAGACCAAAATGATGAGATTCGTATCATTCGTAACTCGGCCATTGAACGTGTAACAGCTATTCTTAAGGGTCAGGTCGCAATTAACAAACTGGTTGATGAAAAAGGTAAAGTCTTGCTCAAGAAGGGCGATGAGCTTAGTACGCAAATATTAGCTGATATCGACTGGCGTTATTATGGCGAAATACCTATTTCCGACAAAGATCTAAAAGATCGCGTGCAAAAGATTGTGCAGGCAACGACTGAGCAGATCGACGCAGCGCGGGAGTCGTTTAGTGATCGCATCAAGCGTTTGAAAGAAGGTGACGAATTGCCGCCTGGCGTTATTAAGATGGTTAAAGTCTTCGTAGCGGTTAAGCGTAAGTTGCAGCCTGGCGATAAGATGGCTGGTCGTCACGGTAACAAGGGGGTTATTTCTCGCGTGTTGCCTGAAGAAGATATGCCGTATTTGGCTGATGGTACGCCGGTTGATTTGGTGCTTAATCCGCTTGGGGTGCCGAGCCGGATGAACGTGGGTCAGATTTTGGAAGCTCACTTAGGGTGGGCGGCGATGGGTATTGGTGCTGAGCTTCAGCGCTTAATGCATTGGCAAAAAAATGCCCCCGAAGTGCGTGCTATGTTGAAAGACGTTTTTGGTGATTCTTTGGATCCAAAGATGATCGATGGCTTGAGTGAGGGCGAACTTAAGAAGTTGGTTGAAAAGCTCAAAGATGGTGTTCCGATGGCAACACCAGTTTTTGACGGTGCACCGGAATCAGCTATTCGCGAACTGCTTAAAAAAGGTCTGCGTGATGAGAGTGGTCAAAGTATCTTATTTGACGGTCGTACGGGTGATCCTTTCGATCAAGATGTGACGGTTGGTGTTATGTACATCTTAAAACTTCACCACTTGGTGGATGAAAAGATTCACGCACGTTCGATTGGGCCCTATTCTTTAGTGACCCAGCAGCCGTTGGGTGGTAAGGCTCAGTTTGGCGGTCAGCGTTTGGGTGAAATGGAAGTGTGGGCAATGAAAGCATATGGTGCAGCCTATGCTTTGCAGGAGTTTTTGACGGTGAAATCTGATGACGTGGTTGGTCGTACTCGTATGTATGAGGCCATTGTTAAGGGTGAGCACGTGCTTGAGTCTGGTGTGCCAGAGTCATTTAACGTTTTGATCAAAGAATTGCAAAGTTTGGCCTTGGATGTCCAGTTATTGGACGAAGTTGATCCAACAAGAAATTAAGGGCGAGAGAGATTATTATGAAAGATATATTTAATTTTTTCGAGAAACCAAAAGATCCGTTAGGTTTTAATGCGATTAGGATTCAGTTGGCGAGCCCTGAAAAAATTCGTGACTGGTCTTATGGCGAAGTAAAAAAGCCGGAAACGATTAACTACCGCACTTTTAAGCCCGAACGTGATGGTCTTTTTTGCGCCAAAATTTTTGGACCTATCAAAGACTATGAATGCTTGTGCGGTAAGTATAAACGTATGAAGCATCGTGGTGTTGTGTGTGAAAAGTGTGGTGTTGAAGTTATCCAATCTAAAGTTCGTCGCGAACGTTTAGGTCATATCTTGTTGGCGACTCCAGTTGCTCATATTTGGTTTTTGAAGAGCTTGCCTAGCCGTATTGGTGCTTTGCTGGATATGACCCAGAAAGATCTGGAAAAAGTTCTATATTGCGAAGCCTATATGGTAGTTGACTCAGGTGTTTCACCATTTGCCATTGGCGATTTGCTGAGTGAAGAGCAATACCAAGAAGCTTTAGATGAATATGGTGAGGATGCATTTTTGGCTGGTATGGGTGCCGAAGCAGTTCGTGAGCTTTTACGTCAGATCGAACGTGGACCTTTGGGCGATGGTAAGGGTATTGAGCAATTAGCTATTCAGCTCCGCAGGGAATTGGCTGAGGCTACTTCTGAAGCTAAGCGTAAAAAGATCACCCGTCGACTCAAAGTGGTAGAAGCTTTTCGTAACTCGACTAACAAGCCAGAGTGGATGTTGCTTGAAGTGGTTCCAGTGATTGCTCCTGATCTGCGTCCTTTGGTGCCTTTGGATGGTGGCCGTTTTGCAACCAGCGATTTGAATGATTTATATCGCCGGGTAATCAACCGTAATAATCGTCTTAAGCGCCTGCAAGAACTTAATGCTCCAGAAATTATTATTCGTAACGAAAAACGCATGCTTCAGGAATCGGTTGACGCTTTGTTTGATAATGGCCGTCGGGGCAAATTGATTACCGGTCCAAATAAACGCCCACTTAAGAGCTTGAGCGATATGCTTAAAGGTAAGCATGGTCGTTTTAGGCAGAATTTGCTCGGTAAGCGAGTTGATTATTCTGGCCGTTCGGTAATTGTAGTCGGTCCTGAGCTTAAACTTCATCAATGTGGTTTACCTAAAACGATGGCGCTTGAGTTATTTAAGCCCTTTATTTACAACAAGCTTGAAGAGCGCGGTTATGTAACGACCATTAAATCAGCCAAACGGATGGTTGAGCAAGAAAAACCTGAAGTGTGGGATGTGCTTGACGATGTTATTCGTGAGCATCCGGTCATTCTTAACCGTGCACCAACTCTGCACAGGCTTGGTATGCAAGCGTTTGAGCCTTTGTTGATTGAGGGCAAGGCAATCCAGCTCCACCCTCTAGTTTGTAGTGCTTTTAACGCGGATTTCGACGGTGATCAGATGGCAGTGCACGTGCCTTTGTCGATTGAGGCTCAACTTGAAGCTCGTGTACTGATGATGAGTACTAATAACATCTTGTCGCCAGCTTCTGGACGACCAGTTATCGTGCCCAGCCAAGATATCGTACTCGGTTGTTATTATATGACCAGAAGCAGACCCTTTGCTAAGGGCGAGAATATGATTTTCTCCCGTCCTGGCGAAGTGCGTTCTGCCTATGATGCTGGTCAGGTTGGTCTTCATGCTAGCATTAAGTGTCGGGTTGAAGGTAAGATTTATGAAACTACGGTTGGTCGCGTATTATTGTATGAAGTAGTTCCTAAAGTAGTGCCATTTACAGGTATTAATAAAGTTTTGGGTAAGAAAGAGCTAGGATTGTTGATCGATCGTTGCTACCGACTCAAGGGCCAAAAAGAAACAGTGATCCTGTGCGATCGCTTGAGAACTTTAGGTTATGCGGAAGCAACGCGTTCAGGTATTTCGATTGCCATGATCAACATGGTGATTCCGGCTAAGAAAAAAGATATTTTGGAGCGTTGCCAGACTGAAGTAGAAGAGATTACTAACCAATACGTTGAAGGTTTAATCACTGATGGTGAACGCTACAATAAAGTGGTTGATATTTGGTCGAAAGCGGCTGAAGAAATTGCTGAAGAAATGATGAAAGTAGTGTCAACTTATGAAGTAGTCTCTGACGACGGTAAAGAGAGAAAGATTACACCTTCGTTTAATCCGCTCTATATCATGGCTGATTCAGGTGCCCGTGGATCGACTCAACAGCTTAAGCAGCTGGCTGGTATGCGTGGTTTGATGGCTAAGCCCTCAGGAGAAATCATTGAAACGCCGATTACTGCCAACTTTCGTGAAGGTTTGACGGTACATCAATACTTTAACTCAACCCACGGTGCTCGTAAGGGTCTTGCTGATACGGCGCTTAAAACTGCTAACTCAGGTTATTTGACCAGACGTTTGGTTGACGTTGCTCAAGACTCGATTATCACTGAATACGATTGCGGAACGCTCGATGGTATTGAGATCACGCCCTTAGTTGAAGGTAACGATATTATTGAAGGTATCGGTGATCGAATTTTGGGTCGGGTAGCGCTTGAAGACGTTCTTGATCCAGTTTCGGGTGAAGTATTGGTTGATTGCGCTTCAGAAATTGATGAAGGCTTAGTCGCTAAGATCGAAGATGCTGGTATTTCTCGGGTACGTATTCGTTCGGTGCTTACTTGCCAAACCCGTCGTGGTATTTGTGTGCGTTGCTATGGTCGTGATTTGTCACGCGGGCATTTGGTTAATGTGGGTGAGGCGATTGGGGTTATTGCTGCTCAGTCGATCGGCGAGCCGGGAACTCAGTTGACCATGCAGACCTTCCATATTGGTGGTATTGCGTCGGGTTCTGCTGAGGAATCCAGTCATGAATGCCGCGGTGAAGGTCGGGTTGTCTTTGAAAACCTTGATGTGGTTAAGCGCCGCGATGGTAAATATGTTGCGGTTAACCGTCAAGGTGCTGTCAAGATTGTTGATGAAACCGGGCGTGAGCGCGAAACCTATCCTGCAGCCTATGGTGCAGTGGTAAACGTCGGTCATGGTGAAATGGTTAAGCCAGGAACACGTTTGGTTGAGTGGGACCCTTATTCTGCGCCAATTTTGACTGAAGCGAGTGGTCAGGTTCACTTTGGTGATCTAGTCGAAGGCCTAACTATGGCTGAGCATATTGATGAAGGCTCAGGTCTTTCTCATAAGGCTGTAACTGAAGGTCGTGATCCAAACGCGAGACCTCGTATCACTATTAAAGATAAAGATGGCGTGGTGATGCCACTCAATAAGGGTAATAGTGTAGCTCGCTATATTTTGCCGGTTGGTGCGGTAATTTTGGTGAACGACGGGGCTCATGTTGAGGCCGGTGATGTTTTGGCTAAAGTTAGCCGTGAAGCTTCAAAGACCAAGGATATTACTGGAGGTCTGCCTCGGGTGGTTGAGCTTTTTGAAGCTCGTCGTCCTAAGGATCATGCGGTTATTTCTGAGGTCAGCGGTTCAGTAAGTTTTGGTAAAGACACCAAAGGCAAGCGTAAAGTAGTAGTAGCTCCTGAGCTTGGTGATGCCCGCGACTATTTGATCCCCAAGGGTAAACACATCCGTGTACGTGAAGGAGACTTCGTGCGTGCTGGTGAGCCATTGATGGATGGTTCGGTCAATCCTCATGACATTTTGAGCGTTTTGGGTGAAAAGGCCTTGGCGAAATACTTAGTGGAAGAAATCCAAGAAGTTTATCGTCTGCAAGGTGTGCGCATCAACGATAAACATATCGAAACGATCGTTCGGCAAATGCTTAGACGTGTTCGTATTAAAGATTCGGGTGATACCCGTTTCTTAAACGATGAACAAGTTGAAAAACAAGTATTTGAGACCGAAAACGACAAGATCTTGCAATCAGGTGGCAGGCCAGCAGTAGCTGAACCGTTGTTGTTAGGTATTACCAAAGCTTCGTTATCTACCGAGTCGTTTATTTCGGGTGCATCTTTCCAAGAAACCACCAAAGTATTAACTGAGGCGGCCGTGTCTAGTAAGGTCGATTATTTGCGCGGACTCAAAGAAAACGTGATTATGGGTCGCTTGGTTCCTGCCGGAACTGGTCTGCCTAACTACCGCTTCCTAAACGTGGAAATCGATGATGCTGGTTCTGTTGATGAAGGTGGTCTGATGGAAAGCGTACCGGTGGAGCTCTTAGAAAGCGCTTGATTGACAACTAAGCCCAAATAGTCAATATCAGACATGGATTTAGAACTTTTTGCCCAGCAGTTTAGACCAAGAATCTCAACAATTCACTAGGCTGTTGGCTACCCAAGGGTAAATTATTTATATGATAAGTAGTGAAGGAAAGCTGGAAATTAGCGAGCATGAGTTGTCTTTTGAAGATCTCCTAAAACAAGAGTTTAATCGAGATGATGTTCAAGAAGGCGAGATAATTAGCGCTCATGTTTTGTCGGTTAACAAAGATTTCGTTTTGGTTGACGTTGGTTACAAGTCTGAAGGTTTAATCCCAACCAATGAATTCCCGTTGATCAATGGTGAGCCTCAGATCAAAGTTGGCGATAAAGTAGAAGTATTGGTGGAAACTCGTGAGAACGAGTATGGCCATATGGTGTTAAGCAAAGAAAAAGCCGATCGCCTTAAAGTTTGGGACGAAATTTCTGCTGCCTGTGAACGGGATGAAGTTGTTGAAGGAGTAATTATTGGCCGGGTTAAAGGTGGTTTGCAGGTTGATATCGGTGTGCGAGCTTTCTTGCCTGGTAGCCAAGTTGATTTACGCCCGATCAGAAACCTTGAAAAAATGATCGGTGAGCGTTTTCAGTTTAGGGTAATTAAATTTAACAAGAAGCGCGGCAATATTGTATTAAGTCGTCGCGTATTGCTTGAAAAAGATCGTGAAGAAAAACGTAAAGTAACTCTCAAACACTTAAAAGAAGGTGCAGTCTTAGAAGGTGTAGTTAAAAATTTAACTGATTATGGCGCCTTCGTAGATTTGGGCGGCGTAGATGGACTCTTGCACGTAACGGATATGAGCTGGGGAAGGGTACAAAACCCTAATGGCTTATTTGAAGTGGGTCAAACCGTAAAAGTAGTCGTGCTTAAATACGATGAAGAAAATGAACGGGTATCGCTTGGTATGAAGCAAACCCAAGAAGATCCATGGCAGATGGCTCAGAAAGAGTTCCCGGTTGGTATGCGCGTGAAGGGCAAAGTAGTATCGCTGACTGACTACGGTGCGTTTATTGAGCTTCGCCCAGGGGTTGAAGGCCTTATTCACGTTTCAGAAATGTCATGGACCAAGCGCGTTAAGCATCCGTCGAAAATTGTTAATATTGGCGATGAAATCGATGCTTTGGTGCTTGATATCGATCAAGAAAATAAACGTATATCCTTAGGTATGAAGCAAGTTGAGCCTAATCCGTGGACGATGCTTGAAGAAAAATATCCAGTTGGTACAGTTATTCGTGGTCAAGTGCGTAATATTACTGACTTTGGTATTTTTATTGGTATTGAAGAAGGCATTGATGGTTTGGTGCATATTAGCGATTTGTCTTGGACTCAACGTGTTAAGCATCCATCAGATATGTTCCAAAAGAATGATGAAGTTGAAGCAGTAGTGCTCAATATCGATGTTCCTAACGAGCGTTTCAGTTTGGGTATTAAACAGCTACACGAAGATCCTTGGGGGCGTATACCGCAAGTTTATCCACGAGGTGCGCGTGTAACCGGGACAGTTAATAAAGTGACTGATTTTGGTGCTTTCATTGAAATAGAACCAGGTATTGATGGTTTGTGTCATGTGTCTGAGTTTAGCGAAGAGCACATTGAAGATCCACGCTCTTTCTTGAAGCCAGGTGACCAAGTTGATGTAATGATTATTGACAACGACAAGGAAGAACGCAAAATTGGCCTGTCGATTAAGGCAGTTAAGAAAGCCGAAAAAGGCTTGGATTATCGTGCATACTTGGCAGAGCAAAATACCCAGACTAACAAGAAAGGCTCACAAAAGGGCACCTCTCAAAGTATGGGTACCTTGGGCGATGCTTTTAAGGGCAAGTTCGGTTCTTCAAACGACGAGTAAGCTGTTTGTTTCTCCATTCTGGTCCCGGTCCTGTCCCGAAAGCGGGATGGGACTGGGCTTTTTTATTGTAGGTGACTTGCGTGAACGATAAAAAACACATTACAATTGCGACACTCATTCAAGCAGCTTTTACCCTACTTTCGCGCATCGCTGGTATGATTCGCGATGTGATGGTTTCCCACTATTTTGGAGCCAGTCTGGTCAGTGATGCTTTTAATATTGCTTTTACTATTCCTAATGTTTTACGTCGTTTTTTTGGTGAAGGTGGTTTTGGTGTGGCTTTTGTGCCAGTTTATATTGCCACTAAAGAAAAATATGATGACGATATGGCCCGGGCATTTTTTCGAGATGCTTTCGGCTTTTTACTGATCAGCCTTGGTGTTGTTACCTGCTTAGGTATGATTTTTTCTTTGCCATTAGTGCATGTTTTTGCTTATGGTTTTAGCAACAATCCTGAACAAATGGCGCTGACTGACAGCATGACCAAGGGCTTATTTCCCTATGTTTTCATGGTCAGCTTGGTGGCTTTATTTGGTGCTTATTTGCAATCCTATCGCCATTTTGCTGCCATGTCTGCTTCACCAATTTTTCTTAATCTCGCTATGATTGGCTCCATGTTTTTACTGATTGGCCATTTTAACCCTCCAGTGATGGTTTTAGTCTGTGGAGTTTTAGTAGGGGGCCTGGCGCAAGTGATACTAATGTTTGCGGCACTCAAGCGAGCTAAGTTATGGGCCTGGCCAACATTTTCACTTAACACAGAGCCGATGCAGCGGCTGCTAAAATTGCTTGGGCCGGCTTTGTTTGGGGTCTTTGTCTATCAGCTTAATATTGTCGTCTTACGTCAGCTGGCTAGTTTTTTGGGTGAAGGGCAGATTACTTACTATTACAATGCCGATCGTCTCACTCAATTTGCGACTGGCGTTTTTGGGGTGTCGATTGCATCTGCGGCTCTTCCTGAACTGAGCAAGGGCCTTAATAAATTTGGTGAATCAGCTTTTTTTGACACCTTGCGTTTTACCATGGTCTTGACCAGTTTTGTGATTACACCAGCAGCGATCGGTTTGATGGTTTTTTCTTATCCTATTGTTTCAGTGCTCTATGTTCATGGCGCTTTTAATCAGACTGACGCCTTGATGACTGCTCATACACTGATGGCATTCTCACCAAGTCTGATTGCCTATAGTCTATCAAGACCTCTGATTCAAGCTTTTTATGCTCAATCTGATACGCGTACACCGGTTATTGTTGGCGTGCTGAGCTTGGTGCTTAACTTAGCGCTGGGCTTGGTTTTAGTGCGTTTTGAAGTGGTGGGTTTGGCTCTTTGTTTGAGTATATCCAGCTTTGTTCAGTATGGGATGCTCTTTTGGCTCTTTAGGCGTCGGCATACGAACTTCAAGGCTAATATTACCAGGCCTCTTTTGGCTCATATTGGTGTTGCCAGTATTGCTTGCGCTATTGGTTTATGGCCGTCTAAGTTGGCTGATTGGTCTTACGGTTTCTCGATTAGAAATTTTTGTTTACTCAGTTTGGTAGCTTTGATAGCTGGGATAAGCTATTTAGGTTTTGCTTATTATTTTAAGTTAGAAGAAGCACAAAAACTGCTAAGCGTAGTGCGAAGCAAACTAAAACCGTAATTGTTAATTTCTTGCTCGAACTCGCTTTGTTGAGCTTTAGGAAGAGCTACTACAGCAATATCTCCACCGCCGGCACCGCTAGGCTTAGCGGCTCCACCATAGAAATGAGCAATTTCTGCGATAGCTTTATGTTCAGAGCTTATAATATCGCAGCCTAGATTTTGACCTAATTGCTCAAGTAAGTCGTAAAGCTTAATAAAGCTTTCTTTGAGAAGCTGGAACGAGTGAGGCTGATTGGCAAGTTTGACTACGATCCTTTGCGATTGCTCAGCAAAATGTTTGAGAGTATGAGCATCAAGCTCAAAAAAATGCTTGATAAAATCGGCACTAGACTGAGGGCGACCAGTAGCAACGATGCAGATAGATGGCCATAATCCTGAGAGTTGGTGCATTTTGCCCTGTGGATCTCTAGCATTAAAAACGATAATTCCACCTGAAATAGCAGCAGCAATATCAGCGCCTGAGCCTTGAGGTGTATTAAAAACTTGATGAGCCTGATGAGCGATAGCAAATAAAAGATTACTATCTGATAGGCCATGTTGTAAAAAAGCGATTTTGCATAGAGCTACCACTGCAGCAGCTGAAGAGCCGAGACCTATTTTATGGCCATGACTAAAAAAATCACTGCTATCTAAGTAATATTCGCCTGTTGCTAAGCTCAAGCCGACTATTTGGCAGGTCTTTTTGACTGCTTGGTAAAGAGGATGATAATTATCCAAGATAAAACCATCGCCCATTTTGCTAAAAAATCTTTCACTACCTTCCTGGTATCGACAATGGGCCAATCTATCAATCGTTGCCACAATCGCATCTTGGCCGATTAGTACGGCATACTCACCGGCAATCATAACTTTGCCTGGGGCTGAGCTCAGCAGTGTGCTCATAAGATATGGGCTCCCGAGCCAGGGCGAGAAACAACAATCTCTATGAGACTATGCTTAGAGAGTGATTTTTTAATAAGCTCTAGGTGCTTATTTTGGCATAAAATTTTGACATTGGGGCCGGCATCCATGGTGAAATAAGCGATAGGACCGTGTTTTTCTCTGAGTTGATAAACAAGATTAATAATTTCTAGTGTTGGTGGACTCAGATAACTAATACTTGGCTTAGCCGCCCACATGGCAGCATGCATTTTTAAGGTTGAGTGTTCCATGAGCGTGCCGAGTTCAGTAAAATCACCTTCTTCAAGAGCTCTAAGACCTCCTGAAAAATCAGCTGTCGAGCTGCTGATCCATGATTGATAATAAGGCGAAGATTGCTCAGTTATGATCATGGCCTTACGGGAAGATACTTTTTTAGCACGAGCATCAACTACTGCGATTAGCATTGCTACATCTAATGTTGACTTAAGCTCAAAGCCGTAAGCCTGATCATGTCTTATATTGCCACCGTAAAGTCCGGCCCAGCCATTAAAAATACTGCGTGCTGCTGATCCACTGCCCAGACGAGCAATTTTAGAAAGCTCGGTGAGGCTTAGTTGCCAGTCAAAAAATTGATTAAGAGCTATACTTAAAGCCGCATAAAAAGAGGCAGATGAAGCCAATCCTGCCGAAATTGGCACTGAGCTTTGTGACTCGATCACTAAGCTCAGTGGTATCTTAAGCCGTTTCAAAAAATCATTTAGACGAGTAAAGTCAGACCCCGATTCAAGTTGATTATTGATAATTAATCGCTGAGTGCAGGATTCTTTAATGCAGACCTTAGTGCCTAAGCTATCAAGAGTCATCGAGATCGATGATACTGCGGGTATATTAAGCTCTTGGTCCGATTTTCCCCAATATTTAATCAAGGCAATATTGGCATGAGCGTAAGCGCTGGCCTCTTTCATACAAAACACTCGTAGGGGATTGGAGGTGCCGACCGGATTTGAACCGGTGTACGCGGTTTTGCAGACCGACCCCTAACCCCTCGGGCACGGCACCATATTATCTAACCATGACATTTTATTATCCGTGGTCAAGCAGGGGTTATGCATGAAAAACAAAGATCTCAAATACCTAATAAAAAATCTGGACTGATCTTGACCAACAACCTAGATGACACATACATTCAAGGTTTTTGACCTTGGTTGATTTTTTCTGCCTAATAGGTAAGAAAGCGCATATATTTAGTTAAAAGGGGATGACGATTAAGTGAGCATCCCCTACACTAAATGGGTTAAGCTTTTACGTTGCGGGAAAAATACCATGGTAGTTATTCATAAGAAGAAAGTAGAGACTGATGAAGAGAAAGCACTTCGTCTTGCCCAAGAAGATAGCCAGGCACAGGGGCTACAAGATGAGTATCAGGCCAAGGGCTTTGAGCTGGTTTCTTGGGTTCAGCATCACAAGGCTATGGTGAGCCTACTAATTCTTGCTATTTTTCTTGGTGGTGGCAGTTTTAGCGCCTATTTATATTATCAACAACGGTCGTCAGAATCAGCTTCAACTGCTTATTTAGCAGCCTTAAAGCCAATTGATAGTACAGATAAAGATTCTCCAGAGAACAAAGAAAAATTGGCGACCGCTCAAAAAGAATTGGCCAGTATCGCTGAAACTCATGCCAATACTCAAGTGGCAGCTTTGGCTAACTTATATGCAGGTCACTTAGCTCTTGAGAACAGTGATGATGGCGCACTTGGGTTTTACCAAAGAGCAGTGCCTAAAATATCCAAAAGCGATAATCTATATCCTTTAGTTATGATTGGTCTCGGCTACGCTCAAGATCGCCAAGGTAAAACAGCCGAAGCCCTTGCTAGTTTTGATTCTGTGGTGGCACTTAAGAGTGCAGCAGGTAAAGACTTAGCTTTGTGGGAGGCGGCTCGGCTTTCTAAACAGTTGAATAATTCTGAGAAGGCATCGAGTTTAATTGCGCGTTTGTTGCAAGAGTTTCCAGCCTCTATCTATGAAAAAAATGCCAAAAGGCTCAAAGAGTCATTGTAGATGAGAGCTAATCCACACCTTCATATTTTATTGTGTTTGAGCCTAAGCCTAGCGGCTGCAGAGCCTCTGTCGCTTAAGATGTTAGTGAAACCCCGTAACTATGGGCCATGCTTAACCTCATTAGTAGGACCTCCTTTAAGCACTGAGAACTGTCAGGAGTGGAATGGTAATATTGATGGAGCGCCAACTTTTGATCCTGCTCGTCGGCTAATTTTTGTTGGTGCTGGTGATAATTATTTGCACGCTATCGATGCAGATACTGGTGCTAGTTTTGCTCATATAGAAGCAGGTGGACGAGTTATTACCGAAACTATTTTTGATAAGAGTAGAACAGTATTTTATGTTGGAACAGATAAAAGCCATATTAAAGCTTATGATGCCTTTAGTTTTAAGAACTTATTTTCTTTTCAGGCCGACAGCAGAATAAACAATGACCTGATACTGGTGGGTGATAAACTTGTTTTTTCTACAGGTTTGGCTACGGTTTATGCTCTTGATGCCTTAACTGGTGTAGAAAAATGGCATCAGGATCGCCCTCTTGCTTCTGATCGGCTTAAGCTTTCTGCTCAGTCTAATACTATTTCTTTAGTGGAAGATTCTGTAAATATGCTTGCTGTACCTCATCCTGATGGTTTCGTTTCTCTGTTGATAGCAGATACTGGTAAAACAAAAAGGCAATTATCGCTTAGCCCTCTTAGTGGGGCTCAGGTTTTTTTCCCTGATATTGTCGCTCCTATGCTTGAGCTTGATGGTAGTTTATGGGTTGCCAGCTTTGGCCGGGGGATTTTTGTTTTTGATATAAAATCTGGGCAGATTAAGAATCACCTGATTTTGGATGAGATTCAGCAATTGGCGCTTAATGGTAATAAAATTTTTGCTGCCAGTTCTAAAGCCTTGTACCGCCTGAATCTTGATGGCAGTATAGTGTGGCAAAATAATTTCCAGTATTTGAAGACCCTGCCTGCTAAGTATGGGTTTCCGTTTACAGGGATGGAATACACGACGAATCGTGTTTTTATGGGACTACCTTCGCGCTTGATTTTTTTTGGGGACTCTGTGGTAATGGCTTCCTCTTTGGGTGCAATAGGTCTGTTTGATGGTGATAATGGGAGACTGATTCAAGTGCTTGGTAATGCTTTAGGTTTCAGTCCGAAAATTAGTGTGTCTAATGATGGGGTTCTTTTATTAACCCGCTTTGGCACGGTGGCTCAATTTAGATAAGTAAAGGCGGTAACTGGTTGTGAATTCAACTCCACTTGAGATAGGCGAAAAAAAACAGTTTCGGGTTGTTGCGGCCTTAATTAGGAAAGATGGCAAAGTACTTTTGACTCAGCGGTGGCCTGGTCGTCATCTGGGACTTACGTGGGAGTTTCCCGGCGGCAAGGTTGAAGAAGGCGAAGAAGACAAAGAAGCTTTAGAAAGGGAGCTGAGAGAGGAGCTTGGGGTTTCTGCTAAAATAGGCTCCTGTTGCTTTGAAACTCGGCATGGCTACGGTGCTCGTGAAGTACACCTCTTAATATTTCGTTGTAAGTTACTGGAGGGAACTCCTCGGGCTTTAGATGTTAAGGCCATGGAATGGGCTGATTTGGATAGCTTAGTCGATCGAAAGTTTCCTCCAGCAGATCTGCTATTCGTCCAAGAACTCATAGCTGGTCGTATTAGTGCTGATGAGCACGATGGTGACGATGATGATGAACCTGAGTTTAAACCTGCCCAGGTTATCAGAAGACCTCAATAATGCTTATTCTAGCTCTTCAGCTTCGCTTGCTTTTTGGGCAACGAGGCTGACTGGTTGGATCCAGCGTTGTTTTAGGTTTTTGTTTTGCTGGCTTAGGTATAAGTAATAGTAGGTATCGGGTTCAAGCTTGGCTTGCGGAAGCAGTACCAGTGTAGCGAAGCCCTGTTCGTTTAGTGTGTATGACTTAGATTTAATAGGAAAACCATTTTGATTGGTAATATATAAGTCGGCATCATCTACGCTTTCTGCAGCTAGGCGCCAGACGAAAAAATTGGGCGTAGATGTTAGCTCCCATGTCTTTTGCTTAAGATCAGCAGTGTTGCTGTTTTCAACAGCAAATGGTCCTGGAGCGCAAACTGCGGAGCCTTTCTCGGTATTTAACATATCTTTTATATTAAATTGTCCATCAACAGCACGAACTAAAAATTGGGCATAAAGCTCCGGTCGATCGTGGTCTTTTGGGCAAGAACTATGCAATAAATCACGCAAGAGCTCTTGCTTACTTTGTTCTGAAATATTTGTTTCGATAGATGTAGACTGGATATCGGTCTGATAAGACTTAGTATATTGCTTATAGATAAAGCCGAATACCATCAATAAGAAAGCCAAAATAATTAAGGCCCAGACTGGTTGCTTTATGACGCTTGATGTCTGGGTCTTAAAGTTCATGTGCTAGTCTTCCTCGCCATGAACAGTCACATCGTAGGCCCCCATGGCTTCAAAAAGTTCACGAACAGTGTCCACACCGGTTTTGGAATCAAGACCAACGACAATTTTGTTACCTTCAAAGTGGGCTTCAGGAATTTCAGCCCATTCAATGTCGGTATCACGATCGATTGAAAAATCATCAAAGGAAAGTCCAAAATCATCAAAAAGCTCATCAATTTCCTCAACTTCATCGCCAGAACCTTCCATAACCCAGGAAAACCAGCTGTTAAGTAATTTGGTGCCAGCACGGGCAGTTTGCGGCGTGTCAAACGTGGCAATTACTTCCAACTCACTCATAAATAATAACTCCCTTTAATTTATGCTTGTTTCTTTTCGTATGACTGAGAAATTGCAAGGCAGTTCATATGAATTAATTTAACTTAACTTTTTTTAAGCAATTCATCAGCTTTTTGATCTGCATCAGAATTAATTAGTTCATGGCGGGCGAATACTGGTTGTCCATCATATTCCCGTTGTACGAAATCAATAGGAAAATAGCGATTACGCTTGAATCTAAAAAACTCTTCAAGTACACCATCTGCATAATCAACCAAAAGTCCCAGCGCACCATCAAGCTCATCACCCCTGAGATTTTTGGTGAAGAATTCAAAGAGATGCAAACGAGTTTCAGTGCCAATTTTAATTTCTAAGAATGCACATTCAAATCCAGTAAATCCACGCACTAAAATTGATTCACCAGGATTGAGGCGCTTGGAAAAGCGTTCAAGCAGGGCATCGGTAATCATGTTTTGTAAGTCTTTGCGAATATTTTCAGAACAAAGTGACTTAGGGTCTTTTTGTTGTTGCATATTATTTTACCCAAGAGTGAGATTAATAAAAAACGTCAAGTCTACGTTTATACACCAGGAATAAGCATGCGTATAGTCGCTTTTTTGATTGATCACCTAAAACGATCTTTTAGCACTCAAAGCCAAGAAGTATACTTTTCTTTGGAGCAGTTATCTCAGGTACCAGATTTGTCTAAACGCTTGATCATTGTCATTGGCTCTAGCTTGGAGCCAGGTGTGATAGTTTCTGGCTATCTAAGTTCTTTAGCAGTTAGTCACCTGGAAATGATAGAACCGTTGATGCTAGCGCTCCTAAGAGAAAGGCAGCAAGATTTTATGTTGATCATAAACCAGACAAACCGTATTGCCTGTTCATATGAACTAAACTGCTCTTTATCTGACCCTAAAATTCCCATGATGCGTCAACGTGCTTTAAGAAAGATGAGATCACGGCTCAGTTATCTCAAAAGTGCTTTTAATATTCCTGTGTTTATCATAGAAAAATAGCGCTCTGTATGAACGCTATAGAGATGTTATTTATTGTCGTTTTTAACAATGATACGATCATTTTCAAACACAACTCGCACTTTGCCGCCTTTGAGAGTACCTAAGGGCGCAAGCGGCAAACGTAGGAAGGAAGTGCCCGCAGCAAGCTTCTGAGCGCGATAAATACGTTCTTGGCCTGAGATGGGAATTGAGCGGCCTCTGGTGCCGGTACCGTGATTAGCCAAGATATATTTCTCCAAATTTTCGGTCTTTTTCCCTGCTTTTACGAGTTCTTTTAGAGCTCTACGCAACAAGGGACCCGGATTTTTACGTCCGTTGATTAGCTTTTCTACGCCAGAAATATCTTCTAGCAAGTAGGCAATTTGAATATCTTTAAAGGATATGAGCGAGCGTCTTATTGGTTTTTTTACTGACATTTTATTCTCCAAAATTGGGATTTTACCGCACTAGAACCTGTTTATATAATGCAACAATGCGTAATAGCTTTAGCCAGTATATAGATAGGTTTGAGTTAGTCAAGCGGCATGAGTGTTTAGCAAATAGACACATGCTAAAGAACTATTCAATGGCTTGTTCTAGATCTCGCCATAGATCGTTTTTATCTTCAATTCCGACTGATATTCGCACTAAACCATCATCAATACCAATGGCTAGGCGTTCTTGTGCTGGAATACTTGCATGGGTCATTGAGCTTGGATGCTCAATTAAGCTTTCTACGCCGCCTAGACTTTCTGCACAGGCAAAAAGCTTAGTCTTTTCACAAATTCTTCGCGCCTGTGCTTCGCCTCCGGTTACGATAAAACTGAGCATGCCTGAAGGGCCGCTCATTTGGCGGCAGGCTAGATCGTATTGGGGGTGTTGTGGATCACCAGGGAAGTAAATTGTGCTGACTTGGGGGTGATTCTTTAAGGCTTGGGCAATAAAACTGGCATTTTCATTGTGTTGTTTCATGCGGATAGCAAGGGTTTTTACGCCTCTCAAGGTTAAAAAGCAGTCCCAGGGAGCAGGTACGGCGCCTACCGAATTGGATAAAAATGCTATTTGCTCTGCCCAGTCTTGATCGTTAGTCATGATTGCTCCACCAATTATATCACTATGGCCACCGATATATTTGGTAGTAGAATGAACAACAGCATGGGCTCCCAGTAAAAGAGGATTTTGTAAGGCCGGTGTTGCAAAAGTATTATCAACCACAATTTTGATATTTTTAGCGTGAACCTGAGTTGCCACTGATTTGATATCGATCAGTTTTAATAGGGGATTCGAAGGGCTTTCGAGCCAGATCATACGTGTATTGGTTTTAATCAGCTTTTCTAGCAGGCCCGGTTTAGTTAAATCAGCAAAAGAAAATTCTATACCGAAGCGTGCGAACACTTTTACAAATAAGCGTCTTGTACCGCCATATAAATCATCAAGGGCGATTACGTGATCACCTGGGTTTAAACTGAGCAGTAAAATATGTGTAGCTGCGCAGCCTGAAGAAAAAGCATAAGCAAATTTGGCATGTTCAAGTATCGCCAGGTTATCTTCAAGCGCTTTACGAGTAGGGTTTTGCGTTCGTGAATATTCGTAGCCCTTATGTTGGGCCGGACTTTCTTGAACATAAGTTGAGGTTTGAAATACCGGGGGCATTACCGCACCGGTTAGACCTTCAGGGTGTTGACCGGCATGAATACATTTGGTGGCAAAGCTCAGTGGCATTTTCATCTGTGTCCTCGTGAGTTAGCTAAGTTAAGAGATCATGTTAAGCTATTTATGGAGAGCGCGAATGGGGATTTTAACAAATAAAACAGCGATTATTAGCGGTGCTAGCCGAGGAATCGGCCGAGAGATCGCCATTAAACTGGCTGGTTTAGGTGCCAATATCGTACTGGCTGCTAAGACCAAGCACCAGCATGAGTTCCTAGAAGGTACTATCGATAGCGTAGCTCAGGAAGTTGAGCAGCTTGGTGTTCGTGCACTGCCTTATCAAATTGACGTACGCAATGCTGATGAAATTGATCGGATGCTTTCTCTGGTGCTAAGCAAGTTTAAGAGCGTTGATATCTTGGTTAACAATGCCGGAGCTATTTATCTGACTGACACGCTTCATACTGAGGCCAAGCAGTTTGATCTTATGCACCAGGTAAACGTACGAGCGACTTTTTTACTGTCACGCGCGTGCTTACCGAGCCTTGCTCAGCATGGTGGCCATATTTTAAATCTATCCCCGCCCATTGCTCTTGATGCTCGTTGGCTTTCACCTCATCTCGCTTATTCAATGTCTAAGTTTGGTATGTCGATGTGTACGGTTGGTATGGCTGAAGAGTTTCGCGCCAATAAGATCTCTGTGAACTCTTTATGGCCGAGAACTTTAATCTATACTGCAGCAGTAACCCGTCTCTTAGGCCCTGATTCAATTAAAAATTGCCGCAAACCTGCGATTATGGCAGACGCCGCCGCTTGGCTTTTAAGCCAAGAGCCTGGCATAATTACAGGTAATTGTTTTATCGATGAAGAAGTGCTCGCCCGTGCCCACATCACCAATCTCGAACACTATAACTGTGTAGCTGATGCTCAGCTAATACCTGATCTCTATATTGCTTAAGTAATTTTTAATCCCTTATTTTTCATCCATTCGTCATTAAGATACTTGCTTAAATAACGGGTGGATGAGTCAACTAGGATAACTAGGGCATTTTTTTTGTGGGGACTTTTCAGTTCTGGGTGTTTGGTGAAATATTTGATGGCACCTAAGACGGCTGAGCCGGTGGACCCACCGACTAAGAGGCCAAGTTCGCGTACGAGTCTTCTTGCCATGATGAAGCTTTCTTCGTCTTCTACTTGCTGAATAGCATCGATAATATTTAAATCGATAGTTTTCGGCACAAAATCTTCACCTATGCCCTCGATTAAATAAGAGTGGGGCTCAATCATGGTATTGCGATAAAATAAGTCGTTATACACACTGCCGATCGGGTCTATGCCAATAATCTTAAGGTTGGGATTTTTAGGTTTAATATAGTTGGCAATACCTGTCACTGTGCCACCAGTACCTAAGCCTAAAACCAAATAATCTAGTGATTCACCACATTGCTGCCAGATTTCCGGTCCGGTTGAGCAAAAATGGCTGTCAGGATTGTCGGGATTATCATATTGGCTGGCATAAAAAGAGTTAGGTGTATCACGGGCGAGTCGTTCAGCTACCTTATAATATGAACGCTCATCATCAGCTGTGACATCAGTAGGGCAGACGATCACTTTGGCGCCTAAAGCTCGTAATGCTTGACGTTTCTCAGGGCTTTGTTTGTCAGCCATAACGAAAATACATTGATAGCCACGTAATGCTGCTACCATGGCTAGGCCCATACCGGTATTGCCGCTGGTAGCCTCAATAATAGTGCCACCCTTTTTTAACAGGCCTTTTTTCTCTGCTTGGTTAATCATATGAAGGCCGATACGATCCTTAATTGACCCACCCGGGTTCAAGTACTCGCATTTACCATAAAGATTGACACTTAAATTTGGTGCCAGCCTCTGCAAAGACACAATTGGTGTGTGACCAATAATTTCAAGAATGTTGTCTTTGGCAATTGTGGTAATATTCATCAGATCCTCGTATTCTTGCTGCTACTTAACAAGCCACACCACGAGGATATTTTGTTTGATCTCAAAAACGACGATGAAGCATTGATGCTCTTATCGGCCATTGGTATGAACTGGGCAGATTGGCCTGCTATTAGTAAGCTAGGTGGTGCTCGAGTGATCTTAAACAGCCCACATGTTGAGCGGTTAATTAGCGCTAATCAGGCCTTAGCTAAGCCTTTAGATAATCTGCGCTCAAAGCTTGATAGTTTTTATGAGCGCGCCGGTTTTTTACTGAGCCCGCAGTCCTGGTCAGGCTCCCGTCTTGCTCGGGTGAGTAAAGCGCCCTTAGTTTTTTGGGGGCGCGGTCAGGCTCATATCTTAAAAAATCTTCCTATGGTGGCGATTGTTGGATCTCGTAAGGCTGATAATGACGGTCTTAAAGAAAGTTTTAAGCTGGCTCAAGTTTTGGCTAGTCACGGTATCAGTATTGTGTCAGGCGGTGCTCTTGGGGTTGATAGCGCGGCCCATCAAGGTTCACTTGCTGGTGGTACCTATACGGTAGTGGTTTCCGGACTAGCTTGTTCTTGGGTGCATGATGAGCGGCCTGCTCATATTGCTGGTCTAGCCTCTGATCGCCACTGTGTGCTCTATCCTTATGGTCCAACCACCCCGCAGGGTAAGTTTATGTTTGTTGAGCGTAATCGCTATGTCGTGGCTCTTGCCGATGCAGTAGTGATTGTACAAGGGCAGGAAGGATCTGGCACTGTACATTCGGCTCGTTTTGCTAAAAGTCATAATATCCCGCTCTTTGCTATACCTGGTTCGCGTAATAATCCGCTGTCTTTAGTGCCAAATCAACTCATAGCAGCTCAACAAGCAAGCGCTGTAGTTGATTTTGAACAATTTGCTCGTTTGTTGATGACAAAAACGGCTAAGCCCCATAAAAAGCAGGCAAAAAACCCGGTCGAGCTGCCTCCTATTTTACAGTTGATTAAAGAGCATAAGGCTCTAACTATGGGAGAAATCAGCATATTATCGGGGCAGTCTTTGTTGGCTTTGCAGCAGGAAATGCTTGAGTATGAGATGGAAGGTTTGGTGCTTAAACAAGGGCCTCAATTTGTATTGCCGGCTAACTAGTGTAGCGTTTTAGATGCAATAAGAAATAGGACAGCAATAGTATGGAAAAATCGCTCGTTATCGTAGAATCGCCCGCCAAGGCCAAAACTATTGGCAAATATCTTGGCCGCGGCTATGAGGTAATGGCGTCAGTTGGCCATATTATGGATTTGCCAGCGCGCAGTATGGGTGTTGATCTTGAGTCGGGTGATTTTAAGCCAGATTATGAAGCTATTAACGGTAAAGGCAAAGTTATCGCTGAAATTAAGAAAAACGCTCAGAAAGTTGATACGGTATTTCTTGCTCCCGATCCTGATCGTGAAGGAGAGGCGATTGCCTTTCATATTGCCAGTATCGTTAAAGAAGCCTGCCCAAAAAATACGCCTAAAATAGTTCGTGTGCGTTTTCATGAGCTCACCAAGAAATCAATCAATGAGGCGTTTAATCATCCCGATGATTTGAATCAACATTTATTCGATGCCCAACAAGCCAGACGTATTCTTGATCGAGTGGTAGGCTATCAAATCAGTCCGATTTTATGGAAAAAAGTCCAGCGCGGCTTAAGCGCAGGACGAGTACAGTCAGTAGCTGTACGCTTGGTAGTTGATCGTGAGCGAGAGATTGAAGCTTTTATTAAAGAAGAATATTGGAGCATTGAAGCGACCGCTCAGGCTAAGATCGACCCGAGTTTTATCGTAAAGCTTGCTAAAATTGGCAAAAACAAAGCTGAAATAAATAACCAAGAGCAGGCTTTGCTGATTAAGCAATCTCTCAATCATCAAACCGCAGTTGTTGCTGGGGTGCAGAAGAAAGAACGAGTAAGGCGCCCGGGCCCGCCCTTTATTACTTCTAAGCTTCAGCAGGATGCTGCAAGAGCTTTTAGGCTGACCACTAAACAGACTATGCGTATTGCTCAAAGTCTTTATGAGGGGGTGGAAATCGGTGAAGATGGTGCGGTGGGTTTGATTACTTATATGCGTACTGACTCAACCAGGGTTAGCCCTGATGCTCTCAACGAGGTGCGAGCGTTTATTAATGATAATTTTGGTAAAGATTTTGTGCCGGCTGAGCCTAATTATTTTAAGAGTAAAAAAAGCGCTCAAGAAGCTCACGAAGCGATTCGACCAACCTCACTGCAATATACACCTGCTAAGATTAAGGGCTATTTAAAGCCTGAGCAGCTTAAGCTTTATACGCTGATTTTTGATCGCTTTGTTGCTTCACAAATGACCCATGCAGTCTATGACCAAACTACGGTGGAAGTAAAAAAAGACGAATATGTGCTGAGAGCCACCGGATCAATTTTGCGTTTTGCCGGTTTTCTTAAGGCCTATCGAGAACAAACCGATGAAGATGACCAAAGTGCCAAAGACGAAGCCGATAGCGAGCGAGTTCGCCTTCCTGACGTTAAAGAAGGTGATACGGTTAAACTTAATAACGTTATCGCTGAGCAACATTTTACCCAACCACCTCCGCGCTTTAGCGAGGCGAGTCTAGTAAAAGAGCTGGAAGACAAGGGTATTGGCCGACCATCAACTTATGCCAGTATCATGTCGGTTATTGTTGATAAGGCTTATACTGAGAAAAATCAGGGGCGTTTTACTCCCACTGAACTGGGTCGGGTTGTCACTGATTTATTACTTGAAAACTTTCCCGATATTATGAGCGTTGAGTTTACTGCTTCGATGGAAGAAAAACTTGATGCTATTGAAGAGGGTTCTGAGAATTGGGTGAAAACTCTCGGTGGTTTTTACTCGCCTTTTAAGCTATCAGTAGAAAAAGCCAGTGAAAATATGCGCAATATCAAGCGCATGGAAGAAAAGACTGATTTCAAGTGCGAAAAATGCGACGCCCATATGGTGGTAAAATGGGGCAAAAATGGCAGTTTCTTAGGTTGTTCAGCCTATCCCGAATGTTCTTCAACCAGGCCATTTAAACGCGAAAATGGCCAGATTGTTTTGGAAGAAAGAAAGCAGATTGGTGATGTTAAATGTACGGTTTGCGGTGCTGATATGGTACTTAAACGCGGCCGTTACGGTGAGTTTTTGGGTTGTTCGCGTTATCCTGATTGCTCGGCTACCAGGCCACTGCCTTCCGGTGTTAAATGCCCTAAAGAAAATTGCGGCGGTGACATCGCTGCCAAGCGAAGCAAGCGTGGTAAAGCTTTTTATGGTTGCTCGCGTTATCCTGATTGCGACTTTGTTTCCTGGCAAAAACCGGTCGCCAAGGCTTGCGAAAGCTGTGATTCGACCTATTTACTAGAAAAAGTCAGCCGCGATGGTGTGTCTCTAGTTTGTCCAACTTGTAAGGCTGTTACTAATGTAGACTAAAATAAGATGCTCGCTTGTGGTGGCGTTGGCCTTCTTGTATGGTCGTGCCATGATTAAAGAGCAAATTATTCAAGCATTAAAAGATAGCTTAGCTACTCTGATTGAATCGGGTAAGTTGAGCTCTGAGGTTCTCGCTAAAGTTAGCGAACTTGATATCGAGCGTCCCAAGCATAGCCAGTATGGTGATTTTTCAACCAATATCGCTCTCTTGCTGGCAAAATCAGCTGGTTTGGCCCCACGAATAATTGCTGATCTGCTCAGCCAAGAACTAAAAAAGCAGACTTTTTTTAGTAAAGTTGAAGTAGCTGGTCCCGGTTTTATTAATGTGACACTGAGTTCACAAACCTTGGCAAGTATTATTCCTGCTATTGCTCGACTGGGCTCATCTTATGGCACGACCATGTTGAGCCCTAAACCTAAAGCTTTGGTAGAGTTTGTCTCGGCTAATCCCACCGGTCCTTTACATTTGGGCCATGCGCGTGGGGCTTTTGTTGGTGATGCTCTGTCACGCATGTTATCGGCTGCTGGTTTTGAGGTTAGCAAAGAGTTTTACGTTAACGATGCGGGCAATCAAGTGGAGACACTCGCTCGTACTATTTATAAGCGTTACTGTGAGCTCTTTGGCTATGAGATAACTATTGCTGACAATGAATATCCCGGTGCAAATATTATCGAGATTGCTCAAGCTCTCAAAAAAATAGATGATAATAAATGGTTAAATAAAAACGAATCAGTATGGTTAGAATATTTTGTGAACTTTGGTGTTGATTATAACTTATCGCTGATCAAAAAAACCCTCGATAGCGTAGACATCAAGATGGATAGCTATTTTCACGAACAGGTCTTGCACGATAATAAGAGCCTTGAGCAAGTGTGTGAGGCATATCAGGCACGCCATATGCTGTACGAGGCTAGAGAGGCGATTGGTTCTGGCGATAAAGTGCGAAGAGATGATAGTAAGGCTGCGCGCTACGCTCATCAGCAAGAGGGTGGAATTTTTCTCAAAACCTCGCTGTTTGGTGATGAGGAAGATCGTATTATCAGGCGTAAAGATGGTCGTTTTGTCTATTTAACCGCCGATTTGGCCTATCATCATCAAAAATTTTTACGTGGTTTTGATTTTATTGTTGATGTTTTTGGCGGTGATCATGCGGGTCATATCGGTCGGCTTCGGGCAGGTATGGAAGCGTTAGGTCACGATAATAAAAAGCTCGAATTTGCTGTAGTGCAAATGGTTCGCCTCGTGCGTGATGGGCAGGAAGTGCGTTTCTCCAAAAGAACTGGCGAAGTTATTGCTATTGAAGACTTGCTTGATGAAGTAGGTAAAGATGTCGCTCGTTTTGTCTTTTTAATGCGTAGTATTAATTCGCAATTTGATTTAGATATAAACGATATAACTAAGCGTAGCCAAGATAATCCAGTTTTTTATGTTCAGTACGGTCATGCCCGTATGGCGACTATACTAAATAAAGCCCAAGAAGCTAAATTATGGCCAATTGACATGAATAATTTTGGCACTGAAGAAATTGCTTTGTTAAATTTACCAGATGAAAGAGAGCTAATTTTAAATGTAACTGATTTAGCTCAACTAGTAAGAGAGTCGGCTTTAAATCTTGAGCCGCATAGATTAATTTATTTTAGTCAAGACTTAGTTAAATTATTTCATAGCTATTTTACTAAATATCGGCATAGTGAAAAAATTATATCAGATGATTTAGCTAAAACTAAAGCTCGATTGTGTTTGGTGTATGTTGTTAAACAAACAATTTTTAATGCTCTGAGTTTTTTAGGAATTTCAGCGCCAGATTATATGAATTTGAGCGAATCAGAAGATCAAGCAGGATAATATATTCATGTCCAAAACTCACGATCATATACGTAATTTTTCTATTATAGCTCATATAGACCACGGCAAAAGCACGTTGGCGGACCGGATTCTAGAGCATACCGGTGCTCTGGTTGCTCGCGAAATGAAGGAGCAGTTTTTAGATAAAATGGAGCTAGAGCGTGAGCGTGGTATCACAATCAAGTCCCAAGCTGTTCGGCTTAATTATCATGCTAAGAATGGCCAAACTTATATTTTTAACTTAATCGACACGCCTGGTCACGTTGATTTTGGCTATGAAGTGAGCAGATCCTTACGGGCTTGTGAGGGTGTACTTTTAGTAGTGGATGCGAGCCAAGGAGTAGAAGCACAGACGCTAGCCAATGTCTATTTAGCTCTGGAACATAATCTGGCTATTGTGCCCGTCATTAATAAAATTGATTTGCCGAGTGCTGATCCTGAGAATGCCAAGTCTGAGATTGAAGATATTATTGGTATAGATGCTTCTGATGCCATTTTGGCATCAGGGAAAACCGGTCTTGGTATTGAAGATGTATTGGAAGCAGTGGTTGAGCGTATTCCGCCACCAGCTAATCGTGATGATGAGCCCTTACGGGCTTTAGTTTTCGATTCATGGTTTGATAATTTTCGTGGTGTGGTTGTCTTGGTTCGGGTGATTGATGGCCGTATTAAACCAGGTCAGGTGATCAAGCTCATGCACAACCAAAAATCATTTAATGTCATGGAATTAGGTGTTTTTAGTCCTCATCCAACTAAGATAAGCGAGCTTAAATCCGGTGACGTTGGTTTTATTATTGCCAATATTAAAGTGGTGACTGACGCTAAAGTAGGTGAAACGATTACAACGCTGGAGTATGGATGTAATGAGCCTCTATCTGGTTTTAAAGATGTGCAACCTATGGTATTTGCCGGGGTTTTTCCTATAGACAGCACTGATTATGAAAATCTGCGTGATGCTTTATATAAACTGGTGCTTAATGATGCTGCTCTCAGTTTTGAACCTGAAACATCACAGGCTTTAGGTTTTGGTTTTCGTTGTGGTTTTTTGGGTATGCTCCATATGGAGATTGTCCAGGAGCGCTTAGAACGAGAGTTTGATCTAACCTTGATTATTACCGCTCCTACGGTTATCTATGAGGCCTATTTATCTTCCGGTGAAAAAATTCGCATTGATAACCCAAGTAAAATGCCTGATCCCACACGCATCGATCGCTTAGAAGAGCCTTTTATCAAAGCGAGCATTCATACACCTAATGAATATGTCGGCGCACTTATGACACTATGTATTGATCGTCGCGGTGAACAAATCAATTTAAATTATGTTAGTGATCGCCATGTAGTAATAGAATATTTATTGCCGTTGTCTGAAGTAGTTTTTGATTTTTTTGATAAATTAAAAACTATTTCACGAGGCTATGCTAGTTTAGATTATGTTTTTGATTCATATCGTGAATCTAAATTAGTGAAAGTTGATGTGTTATTAAACGGTGAAGCAGTGGATGCTTTGTCGATTATTGTTCACCGTGATACTTCTCAACGTCGTGGGCGGACTTTATGCGAAAAGATGAAAGAAATTATTCCTCGCCAACAGTTTCAGGTAGCAATTCAAGCAGCGATAGGGGCTAAGATTATTGCCCGAGAAACTGTATCGGCTTTAAGAAAAGATGTAACGGCTAAATGTTATGGTGGTGATGTGAGCAGAAAACGTAAACTGCTTGAAAAGCAAAAAGCCGGCAAAAAACGTATGCGTCAGATTGGCCGGGTTGAAGTACCGCAGGAAGCCTTTTTAACTGTTTTAAAAATTGATTAGCTCATAAGGAGATTATATGTTTGCCACTATTACCAAAGGCCGAATTTTAGCGGCAGTTTTTTCTATAGCTATTGCTGGATTTGGCTGGAATATTTTTTTTCCGCCTGGAGGTTCAGGTGCCAATATTCTACTAGGTATCTTTGTGGCAATTTTTTTTGTTTACTATGCCGCAATTTATTTTGGTAGCTTGATAGATCAGGAATTATTTCCTGGCGGCAGTAAACAACGAGCTCGTCTTGCTCGACACTTAGAAAACTTTATTACTGAATCAAAAAATCACTTAGAAAATATTAAAAAAAGTAAGAGTAAACGCCAGAAAATTGGTCAAAAAGGTCTTGATGACCTTGAACAAAGCATGATTCAAGCATTGCTCGTACTAAACAAAGTTCGTGATGAATGGAAGAACCAAGCCTCAGCCAGCGACCATGAACGTATGCTAAAGGAAGCGCATGATCGTCTTGATCGTGCCAGCAAGTCAGTATTTTCTCTGGATCGCAATTGGCGTTTTCTCTACGGCATGCCATCTTTGATTATGGCACTTTTATGTGCTTTAATGCTTAGAGAATTTGTTGTTGAGCCCTATCAGATCCCATCGGGTTCTATGATTCCATCATTATTGGTTGGTGATCATTTATTTGTATCTAAGTTTTATTATGGCTTATCAAAACCATTTAGCAGCGACCCCGATTTTATTATTCAGTGGCGCAAACCTAAACCTGGTGATGTCGTGGTGTTTAAGGCTCCTGATTATGTCGGTCGTCATGCTGGCCAGGCCTGGATTAAACGGGTGATTGCCACTGAAGGTCAGACGGTACGGGTAGCAAATGGTGTTGTTTATGTCGATGACCAGGCTTATCCTCATGTAGGGGTGGAGGAGGTCGTGACCTACATGGATTTCTTAGGTTTTGGTAATCCGCAAGGCGGCGAATGGTATAGGGAGACTGCTCTGCACTCGGTAGAAAAGATTGGCGATCTTGAGCATCAAATTCATTGGCTACGTCAAGCACGATCGATAAACTTAGGACCTTATTGGCCAATTTCAGCTGATATGAATCTGCCGGGCTTAAGCTGCAATCAAGAATCATGTTTGGTAAAACCCGGCTTTATTTTTGTGATGGGTGATAATCGGGGAAACTCAGCTGATAGCAGAATATGGGGAGCTTTACCGATTGCCCGTATAAAAGGCAAGGCCAGTTTTGTTTGGATGAGCGTTGATGGTTCAGAGCAATCAGTGCAACTTGGGCCTTTTAACTTGCCCAAGTTTAGGTTCGATCGCTGGTTCAGCTGGATTATCTAGCAGCGTCTCCATTGCAGATTAAATACCAGTCCGGCGCGAATATCAGCGCTATCAACGGTGGCTAGAGCATCTTGTTGTTGGCTGTTAGTACGAACTAGCATGCCCGTATTGGCACGAAGTAAAACTTGTTCACCGCAATTTGACCAGCTCACGGATGAAGCAGCAATAGCATTACGAATCATGTATTCATCTTCTAGGCGACCGTTAAATTGCTTTTCATAATCAGGACCACGGGTACCAGCAAAGAAGTATTCAACATTAAACTTGCTATAGGCTCCATAGGGCAGGCTGTTAAAGCCGCGATAATCAATTTGAAAAATTGATACGCTGTAGCCCTGAGGAATGTGTACTGGCACAGCTACGTTGCAGGTCTTCCTGTCTAATTGTTTACCGGTACGACCGCCTGCTTCAACCACAAACTTATCGAATAAGATACTCATAGATTTAGCATCTGGTGCTAATGCGACTGCTGCACTGCCAGCAGGGCAACCTGTACCGCCGTATTCAGGATTACCGAGACGAACATCGTCATACCAGGCTGAGAACAGTGGCATAGTAAAAAGTGATATAAGCGCTATTAATGCTGATTTTCCCATCGAGAACTCCTTGATGAAGCTGACGCCCGGTTTGCTTCACCATCATTTGCTGGGCGCATAATGAATGCTGCAATAAGCATGCCATTATCTGGGAGCGATTTTATGAGCAAATATTTGATAAAATCAACGATAAGCTCAGTTCGAAGTTTCAGCCTTGAGAAATTGCCGCTGGTGTTGCTTGAGCAGTTTGACAGCAGACAATTTTAATGGCTCGATAGCATTAGGTGTCTCAGTACCTTTTTTCAATTCCTACGAAACTCCGAGCTGAGGTTACGACATATTTTTCATGGCCATAAGACAAATACGTCGCTATATTAGATCTATTGCAAAAGTATGAGTAAAGAAAGATTGCATTGAACCTTATTTAAGCTAAAAACTAGCTCTTTTAACTAAGCGGCTTTGTTAGCTTGTAGCATCAGGCGAGAAATACGACGTGAGGCAGTTTTTTTATGCAGAAGACCTTTGCTGACAGCACTGGCTAGCATACTAACAGCACTTTTAACTTCAACAGTCCCAGTTTTATGGGCAATTTCGTTACGGGCTTTTTTAACTTGGGTAGCCAAAGCTGCTCGGGCAGATCGGTTACGGGCATTACGCTTGAGTGATTGGAGGTGTCTTTTTAATGCTGATGGGTGATTTGCCATATTGTAGAAACCTATGCGGTCAACAGACCATAAAAAATGAAAGTCCCAACTTACATAGCCTATAAATAGACCTTGTCAAAAGGCTTTAGACGCTTTGTTGTAAGACTATGAAAAATCAGGGAAAATTAAAGCGGGTAGCCATGATAAATTGGGAAGCTTTTTCTTCGTGGTGTAAAGGGTCACCTGGTAAAACCAATAGTTTTTCCCGTCCCTGTTCGATAAAATAAGGACAAATGGCTTTAATTGGCTTATCAACAGCACTTATTAAATCTGCCAGAGATGCTGAAATAGCCATGCGCTCTAGGATGGCTCTGGTGGGTGGGGCCATAAAAATCTCTTGCCGATAATGGTGATCGAGTGCTGCAGTTGGGCTCAGCCATCGGTGATCTGAGGTTTCTGTGCTTTCAGCGAGTGTTGGTCCGTATTGGTCTAAAAGAGCTAGGAAAAAATAGGTATCAAAGCGCGCGCTTTCACCACTTGGAGTTAGCCAATGTGAAAGCGGCCAAATATGATCAAGTTTATTAATAACTAGACCGGTTTCTTCTTGAGTTTCTCGTAAAGCTGCGGCTACATGAGAGGAGATGAGATCAGGCTTTTGCTCAAAATAGCTGGCAATGCGACTAAAATTTACCAAATCTTTGCGCAGTTTTTCACCTAAGAGCAGATCGCATGGTTCTAGACGTCCGCCAGGGAAAACATGGGCTCCTGGCAAGAATCGAGCTCGATCACTTCTCTTAACTAGAAGAACTTTTGGTGGCCACTGGGCGCTTAGATGAGCGCACACCAAGGTAGAAGCTGGTGATATTGTTGCTATCATTCTAAATAATAGACCTTATTTGCAAGTTTCAAACAATGCGGCACTTGTTTAATAATTAGCACTATTATGTTTGGGGGTAGTGGCACGAATATGCTGAAGCTTAGCGATATATTGGACATCGTGAAGTCCTATCACCCACAGCCGGATTTGGACCTCATCAGAAAGGCTTACGTTTGTTCGGCTAAATATCATGAAGGTCAAGTAAGAAAGAGTGGTGAGCCTTATTTGTCTCATCCATTGGAAGTGGCCAGAATTCTTGCTGAACTCAAACTTGATGAAGCAAGTATTTGCACCGGTCTTTTGCACGACACAGTAGAAGATACCTCAGCCACTACCGCTGAGATAGAAGAAGTATTTGGCCAAGATATCGCTCATTTAGTCGATGGTGTCACTAAACTTTCGCAAATTCACTTTTATAGCAGTGAAGAGAAGCAGGCGGAAAACTTTCGTAAAATGCTCGTTGCCATGTCGCGTGATATTCGCGTGCTGCTGGTTAAACTTGCTGATCGCTTACATAATATGCGTACTCTTGAATACATGGCACCAGAAAAACAGGAGCGCATTGCTACTGAAACGATCGAGATTTACGCACCGCTCGCTAATCGACTAGGCATTGGCTGGCTTAAGGCCGAGCTGGAAGACTTAAGCTTTAAATACATTAAGCCTTGGGATTATCGAAATCTGCGCGAAAAAATTGGCAAGACCAAGAAAGAGCGCTCTCGTTTTATTGAAGAAGTCAGTGGTGATTTACATAAAATTCTCACTGAAGCTGAAATGAAAAATTTTGAGGTTGAAGGCCGGCCTAAGCATTTATGGTCAGTATTTAGTAAAATGAGCGATAAGGGTTTAGCTTTTGATGAAATTTATGATCTAATCGCATTTCGGGTGATCGTGGAAAACTTAGGCCAATGCTATGAAGCTTTGGGTCATATTCATGCTAAATGGCGACCGATTCCGGGGCGCTTCAAAGATTATATCGCCATGCCTAAGCCTAATGGTTACCGTTCGCTGCATACTACTTTAGTGGGCCTTAAGGGGGAGCGTGTCGAGGTACAGATTCGCACGCGGCAAATGCATGAGGTAGCCGAATCAGGCATTGCTGCCCACTGGAAATATAAAGCTGATGGAGGTTCACCCTTAGTTTTGGATGAAACGGAAAAAAGTTTTCAATGGTTGCGTCAGTTAATGAGCTGGCAGAAAGATCTCACCGATCCTAACGAGTTTTTGGAGTCGGTAAAGGTAGATTTATTTTCTGAAGAGGTTTATGTTTTCACCCCCCGAGGTGATGTTATTGAGCTGCCACGAGGGGCTACACCGGTTGATTTAGCGTTTGCTATTCACTCTGATGTTGGTATGCAGTGTATTGGTGCTAAAGTTAATAACCGTATTGTTCCGCTGCGCTATGTCTTAGAAAACGGTGATAACTGTGAAATTATTACCCAAAAAAATCAACGTCCCAAAAAGGATTGGTTAGAATTTGTCAAAACCTCTAGAGCACGCACTAAAATTCGTGCGATGATGCGCCAACTTGAGCGAGATCGCAGTAAAGAAATTGGCCGTGAGCTTTTGGATCGTGAGTTTCGCCGTTATGGATCGACTTTGCAGCGAGAAATAAAAAACGGCAATCTTGAAAGAGCGGTAATCGAGAAACACTGTTCTAATATTGAAGAAGCTTTGGCCTTAATCGGTTATGGTAAGCTTGAGCCACGAGCTTTAGTTGATAGTTGCCTGCCTGATGAAGATAAAAAAGTACAGGCACCAGAGCTACGCCGTTCACGCATTAGTCAGCTTTTTGATAAAATTGCCAAACGTGGTACCGAGGGAATTCGCGTTGAAGGCATTAATGACGTTTTGGTTCATTACGCCCGTTGTTGTTCACCAGTAAAAGGTGATCCGATTATTGGCTTTGTCACCCGTGGCCGTGGTGTGTCTATACACCGGCGCAACTGTCCCAAAATTATGGAACTAGATAGCGACCGTCGTATTAGTGTAACATGGGTTAGCGATGCAAGCTTAACGAGGCCGATTGCTCTTACTGTTACTACCGATGATCGTGAGGGTATGCTGACTGATTTATCAGCCGTATTTGCCCGCATGAACATTAACATATCTGAAGCTAATTGCCGAGGTATTGGCGATGGTCAGGCTGTTAATACATTTAAATGTAGCGTAATTGATTTGGAACAGCTTAACCAGGTAATACGCAAACTAGGTTCTCTAAAAGGTGTGCATCGAGTTGAAAGAAGCCATAACGACTAAGTTATAACCGTCTTTATTAGCAAAGACGGTTACTCAAAAAAACACTTATCTTATCTACTCATTGAAGCGATGAAGTCAGTATTAGTTTTGGTGTCTTTAATACGGCTTTTCAAGAATTCCATCGAGTCGATTACGTTGAGTGGGTGTACTAGCTGGCGCAAAATCCATACTCGATTAAGTACTTCTGGTGCCAACAAGAACTCTTCTTTTCTGGTACCTGACTTGTTGATATCAAGACAAGGGAAGATTCTCTTTTCCATGAGCTTACGGTCAAGTACGATTTCAGCATTGCCGGTACCTTTAAACTCTTCAAAAATGACTTCATCCATCCGGCTACCGGTATCGATAAGAGCTGTGGCGATAATCGTCAAGGATCCACCACGTTCAACATTACGCGCAGCACCAAAGAAGCGTTTAGGCTTATGTAAGGCGTTGGAGTCAACCCCGCCTGATAAAATCTTACCGCTAGGTGGAACTACAGTATTATAAGCTCGGCCCAGTCGGGTGATATTATCAAGCAGGATAACTACGTCTTTTTTATTTTCTACTAGACGCTTGGCTCGTTCAATAACCATTTCAGCAACCTGAACATGGCGCTGGGCGGCTTCATCAAAGGTTGAAGCAATAACTTCACCTTTGACATGACGCCTCATGTCAGTCACTTCTTCTGGTCGCTCATCAATCAATAATACGATGAGTACAACTTCAGGATGGTTGGTGGTAATGGCGTTGGCAATTTCTTGCATTAATACAGTTTTACCAGTTCTTGGCGGGGCGACAATCAAAGCCCGTTGGCCCTTACCAATAGGGCATAAGATATCAATAATTCTGGTAGAAATAGCATCAGCAGTGGTTTCTAAGTTGAACTTTTCGTTAGGATAGAGCGGTGTTAAGTTCTCAAAAGACACCTTGCGCCGATGTTCTTCGGGCGAAGTACTGTTTATAGTCTCGATTTTTTGAATCGAATAATAACGCTCTTTTTCTGCTGGCGGGCGGATTTGTCCGCGAACAGTATCACCAGTTCTTAAGCCATAAACTCGTATTTGCGATGGGGCAACATAAATATCATCGCTTGAAGGTTCATAGTTATAGGCAGGTTCTCTTAAAAATCCATAACCATCAGGAAAAGTCTCTAGAACACCTTCACCATAAACAGCCCCTTTTTGAGAGGTCTGCCATTTAAGCATAGCGAATACTAAATCTTGTTTTCGCACTAGACTTTCTGTAGAAAGACCGGCCGCTTCAACTTTATCTCGTAAGTCTTCAATTTTGTCGTGTTTGAGTTCAGATAAATCAAGCGGTGCAACAGCTGGGTCTACATCAGCTTGACTACGTTCCGTGCGAGCAGGGAAATTGTTGCGTGGTTTTCTACGAGCCGGTTCACGTGAAGCGGGGGCGCGATTAATTTTTTCTTCATTCATGTTGGGAAAGTTCCTGAAACAAAAGGATTGTTGAGATTATTAAGAGATGTTCCTGAAAGGAGCATTTTGCCGCAGCCGGGAATTTCACCTAAGTCCCAAGCAAAATACGACAGCTACCCTAGGACGAATATCTTGTCTTGTCAAGAAAAAAATATGACAAGAACCACGATTTAAACCCATAATTTAAATTATGTTAGTTAATTTAGATTATGGAAAGGGCATGCACTACTCTATGAGGAAGCAATGAAGCGCTGTCGTTTGATGTAAATTTCATGATGGCTTTGATGAGTTCTTCGTTATAACGATCTCTATAATTAATATCTTCGTTTTTTAGCGAATCAAAAAATATTATGTTTGTAGCAATACCTTCTTTAAATTCTATGGAAGCTAGCGAAGCATGTCCATCGATATATAGAGGTATATTTAAAAATCGAATACTTTTCTCAAATTTACCAATACTAGTAACTGGTTTTAAGTCATCTATGTTATTATTCCATAATTGATAATCGCCTTTGATGAAAAATGTGTTTCTACGGTATACACAAAAAGGGGTATTATATACATAATTATTGCTGCCGATGGAACGCATGCCCGAAGCGAGAAGGGTTGTTCCGTTTGCGCCGTAAGCTATGCCACCTCGAAGCATTTTGCTTATATCAAGCTTTAAGCCAGATACATTGAAACTGCGATCATCCGAGTAATAAATCCAGCTATTTTCTGGAAATTCGAAGTCCGCAGCAAAAGTATAATAAGAAGCGATAGTAAATAAAAAAGTAATAACTAAATGTTTTTTAATTTTATTATTCATAATATTTTTATCCAAAATAATTAAGTGCAATAAGTATAATCTTAACACTTAGAGAAACAAAAGCAATGTCTAGGATCGTGACATATGGGACTGCAAGGGACTTACTTTAAAACCCTTGGATTCTAAATACTCCTGTGGAGTTTGTAAATCCAAGGCTTCATGTGGCCGATCCCAGTTATAGGTATCCCCATATAATCATGTAAAAGAGGCCTTAATTCAGCAAGTTGCGTGGGTAAATCATAAAGCTCATAAAAGTCGGTACGCCAGGTGCCATTGATTCTTTCCACATGGCCGTTGAGTTTTGGTGATTTAGGGGCCAGGGCAGCTAAATCAAGATGGTGTCTTTTACAGGCCTGCTCAAGCTCTGCCATGAATTCACTGCCGCCATCTATTTGAATGGCTTCTCCTGGTGAAGAGGCACTGAGTCTTTGTCCACGCTTAAGTCGTATAGCGTAAGGCCTGTTAGGTTTGGTTTTAACAAAACCCTTGTGCCTAAAAAGCTTTGCCGACATGAGAACACCTCGTTTTAA
>Ga0075152_10000077_pt1 | contig 75482 bp, 66 predicted proteins | sample JI61114C2DNA_FD_70964 | JGI IMG/M metagenome (GOLD analysis project Ga0075152, IMG submission 70964) | Wastewater effluent complex algal communities from Wisconsin, to seasonally profile nutrient transformation and Carbon sequestration -... | ecosystem: Engineered > WWTP > Effluent > Algae...
GGTCAGCAAATCACTAAAGGTGCTCGAATCCACACTCGCTCTATTTGCTTTCTATCATGTCAACAATAATTTCGCGGATTTGCTCAATTGCTTAGGTAAGATCTCATAGTTGAAACTATCGAACTTTTTTCATGCGTAGGCCCTGGAGGTCTAATAGTTATAAATCATTGCCCAAAAAATTTGCTGGTGTATAAAAAACGGATAATGGGCAAAATAATTGAGTTAAGTCAGCATATATCCAATCAGATTGCGGCCGGCGAAGTAGTTGAGCGACCGGTATCGGTAGTTAAAGAACTAGTAGAAAATGCTCTTGATGCCGGATCTACTGCTATTGAAGTGCGTATCAAGGATGGTGGCTTTAGTTACTTGGTGGTGCAAGATGATGGCTCTGGTATGGATCATGAGGATGTAAGCTTAGCTATCAAACGCTATGCGACTAGTAAAATTAGCAGTGCTCATGACCTTCACAGTCTGACTAGTTTTGGTTTTCGGGGCGAAGCTCTGCCATCGATCGCGTCGATCTCTAATTTGACAATTATTTCACGCTTGCATGAAGCAGCCTATGGCACCAAGGCTATTATTAATGCTGGCACGCTCACTGATATAGCCAAAACTGGCTCTAATCCTGGTACTCGTATCGAAGTGCGCGATTTATTTTTTAACGTGCCGGCTCGGCTTAAGTTTGCTAAAAGCAATCGCGCTGAAGCGAGTGCTATTGATAAGCTTTTACGCAGCTTTGCTTTTATTCATCCTAGGCTTGCTTGGAAGTTTTTTAACGATGACCGTTTGATCTTCTCTTATGTAGCTTGCGATGAAGGTGATGCCAGCCGCGCGATAGCCATGCTCGGCAGAGACACTGAAGGCTATGTGTATAGGCTCGATCATGCCACTGATTTAGTGCGCGTGCGAGGAGCGATTTGTGCGCCGATGGTGACAAGAAGCGATGCTCGTTCGATTAATATTTTTGTTAATCAGCGTCTGGTCAACGACCGCAAGTTAATAGGAGCGGTTAAGTCTTCGTTTAGGACCTTATTGGAGGTAGGCAAAAGCCCTATTTGCGCCATAAGTATTGAGATTGCCCCCGATCAAGTTGATGTTAACGTTCATCCCCGCAAGGCTGAAGTTAGATTTGCTGATGAGCGTCGAGTGATCTCTCATATCATTAGATTGATGGCCGATTTTTTGTCGCAAACCCCATGGCTGAGTTCTGAATTGCCACCGGTATTTAGCTCTACACCGAGCTATTTTAGGGCAGATCCTGAACGTGCTCGATCAAACTATGATTTCTTATTAAAAAGCCCTGAGATTATCCACAGCGATAAAAAACTGCTACCCACTAAAAAATTCTCAGACCTACGGGTGATCGGCCAAGTTCAAACTACCTATTTACTGCTCGAAAGTGATGACGGCCTGGTGGTAATCGACCAACATGCTGCCCACGAACGAGTAACTTTCGAGCGCTTACGTGCGCAAAAAAATCAACAGCTGGCATCATCGCCTCTATTAATGCCTTTAACTATTGAGCTTGATTTTGCCGATCTAGCGCTAGCTTTAGATCATGCTGATGATCTGTGGCGCTTAGGTTTTGAGACTGAACCTTTTGGTGACAAAATTTTGCTGCTCAGAGCTGTGCCCGATGTTATTAGCAAGCAAGATGCTGTCACTGTCTTTAAAGATGTTTTATCTGAGCTGTCTGAACATGGCCGCTCTGCCTCGCTTGATCAGATCTATGACCATGTTTGTGCCAGCATCGCCTGCCACGGTTCAATTAGAGCCGGCCAACGTTTAAATAAAGAAGAAATTGATGCCCTTTTGCTTGAGCTCGATGCCATCGATTTCGGCGCCCACTGTCCTCATGGCCGCCCGGTGGTTAAAAGCTTCGCTGAATCAGAGATAAAAAAATGGTTTGATCGAACCTAGGACTTGGCCCTGGCTAATCAGGATCATACTGGTCAAACTCACAATCAATATGACCACGCTCAACATTGACATTGAGTAACTTGACCCGAACTTTATCACCTACCATGTAGGCTTTATTTGAGCCGCTTACTACCAAGGATAGTTTTTCAGGCACAAAGTTAACGCGGGATTTAGAGATAGTGGCAATATGTACCAAGCCTTCAACGTGATGTTCGCTGATGCGTACAAAGCAACCAAACTCAGTGCAAGTAGTAATGACCGCCTCAAAGACTTCGCCGACATGAGCAGCCATGAAGGTGGCTGAAAAGAGCCGGTCAATTTTGCGCTCTAAGTCAGTGGCCTTGATTTCTTTTTGGCTGATTGACTCAGCGATTTTTTCCATCACCGCTTCGGGGAGTTTTTTATGGTGTTTTTTCTCTAAGAGCACATAGCGCAGTTGGCGATGGACAATTAAATCAGCGTAGCGCCTAATCGGCGAGGTAAAGTGCAAGTAAGCCGATGATGCCAAACCAAAATGCATGAGATTAGCAGCACTATAGCGAGCTTGCATCATGGCTCTTAACATCAAGTTGGTAAGTGAATCCTTGTATTTACTGCTGGCAAAGCTCGCAGTAATTGCCTGCAGAGCTTTAGGCTCGGTAATTTCAGCGGCTTTAGTGCGTACCCCGGCTTTGATCACGCCAAAAGCCTGGGCGGTTTTAAAGAAATTCTCAAGTTTTTCTTGATTAGGGGGCTCATGCACGCGGTATAGGCAGGGAATATTGCGCCGTTCAAAAAACTCAGCGACAATTTCGTTGGTCGCCACCATCAAATCTTCAATAATTCGATGAGCATCAAGCCTAGTTTGGGGATTGATAGCTAAAGGCTCACCCTGAGAGTCAAGGGCCACTACGCTTTCAACTAAGTCAAAATCAAGGGCACCACGACGCTCACGCGTACGCCGCAAAATATGAGCCGCTTTTTTCAGTAATATTAGACTTTCTTTAACTGCTGGAGGAATCTTTTTAGTAAGCTCAGGCTGATCATAATAAGCCTGCACCTGGTTATAGCTCAGGCGCGCTTGGCTTTTAATTAGGGCTGCATTAATACGGGTCTTAGAAATACGGCCCCGAGATCCAAGCTCAAAACTGACCGACAAAGCTAAACGAATGACCGCAGGCTTAAGTGAGCACAGCCCATTGCTGAGACTTTCTGGCAACATCGGCACGCAAGCGCCTGGATAATAAACACTGGTACCGCGATTGAGAGCCTCTTCATCAAGAGCCGAGCCAAGCTTTACATAATGGCTTACATCGGCAATGGCGACTGTTACTTCAATATTATTGCCAATAGCTTGGGCGAACACGGCATCATCAAAATCTTTGGCGGTTTCACCATCGATAGTACATAAGGCAAGTTTACTCAGATCCAAACGATTTTTTTGGTCGCTTGCTAAGACCTGCTCACCCAATAAAGCAGCTTCCCGCAGTGCCGAATCAGGAAAACTAACTGGAATTTGTGATTCGCTAAGCATGCGCTCAATACGAGCTGCTAGGCTCGGTTCTGGCCCTAGCACGCGTAAAATGACTACGTTTTCCGGCTTGCCGCGGAGGCCTGATCTAAGTAAGACCTTAACTTTGGCGAGGTGAGCAAGTTCTGGCAAGCCACGTTTGATTTCGCCAATGGCATATTGTTGGTTGCCAACTACCACAAATTGCTGTGAACTATTACGGTGATAGACACCAAATAAAATCGGATTATCTTCGTTTTTGTGCCTGTGAGGCCGGGTATTTTTTTTCATGCTCTACTTTTATTCACTATCAATCTTTACAGCCCACTCTAGCACTATTTATTAAGACCGACAACGATTGATTAGCTCTCACTCCCCCCCTCACCCCCAGCCCTCTCCCTCAAGGGGAGAGGGGGCTTTATTTCTACGATACGGCTCTTGCTCTCTGATTATAGAGTTGTTAAATGCTAATTAGCTATAGGATTTTACGATGACTAACATAAAAATAATATATAAAAAACAACTGCTAAGCCTCTTAATGGCTGCTGCCATACTGACTGTCAGTGCCTGCGGCGAAAAGAAACGCGATAGCACTGTTGTTACTTTTAAAGAGTTTGCTCTAGCTGATACTAAAAACTTCAATCATCATCTAGTGGTTAATAAGCTAAGCGTGTCAGGTGATGGCAAGAATATCTATTTGACTGCCAACACTAATAAAAGTCTTTTTTACCACGATAGTAGCGATGATTTAAACAGCAATTGGACCGAGATTAAACTAGCCACCGGCCTTGATGGCAGTGTAGGTAAGGCTAAGCTTGAGACGGCTAATGCTGTAGAAGGTATTTCGGCCAGTAAGGATGGTGCCTTGGTTCGTGTTGGTGCGCCAACGCCTGCTGTCGGTTATGATGCAAATACAAGCCCTGATCATGGTGTATTTCATGTGGTGGGCAAAGATCACAAGGCAGCGTGGGCCAGCAGCCTTCAGGATGTCGAAGCGGTAGCATCGGGAAACCCGATAGCTGACCCTGGCATAGCTGATAAAATCGGCGCTAATCTTCCTTTTGTTAAAGCGATTGTCGTTAATAATGGCGGTGTCGATGTGCCTTATTTATTTGGGGTTGACTTAAATAAAACTTTTGCCGTTCTTCCGCTGGCTCCTAGATGGATTGCGATGACTAAGGCTGATTTATCGCCAGCCAAGATTGGGCTTTTGGTTAAACGCGATCCTTCGGCGCTTGATGAAGTGCCTGAAATGATTAGTGGTGGTGAATATTTATTTATGGCAACGTCTTTGGGTATTAACACTATAGCTAAGGCCGATATCGCTAAAGCTAAAAACTTTGATGACTTATTGGCAACCGAAGTAGGAGACGCCCGGGGTAGGGTTGGCTCAGATAAGTTCAAAATGGCTGGTGCCAAAGCGACCGATGTTAATAATAGTATTTCTTCGCTGATGGTCTCCGGCTCTAATCTCTTTATTGGTCTTTTAAAGACGTAGGAGGAATCGATCTGAGCGGCGGTGTGGCGGTCTATGAGATCAAGGCCCCTGGTACGGCGCCGGTGGTGCATGCCCCCGATTTATCATGGAAAGGCCTTGGTGTGAGTAGCTTGATTAAAGATGATGCCGGTACTGTATGGGCGATCTCAGGCAAAAATATTTTCAAGGCTGAAATCAGTGGAGCCAAAGGCGAGCGCTATATTGATAGCTTAGCAAGCGATGGTGGCTATAAGAAAGACAGCTTTCCTAATGAAGATATCGACAGTGCCGCCTTTGTGAACGGTGAGTTAGTGATGGCTACCCCTAATGGTCTTTATTATGTCAAGAAAACTGAAAAGACCTTGGCGGGCAGCAAACTGGTAGATGGTAATTAGCTAAATTTAATAAAGTGAGGAAAGAAAATTTTTATGACTACGACAACTAAACAAATGATTAGCAATGCTTTCTTGGCCCTAACTATGCTAGTGCTTAGTGCTTGTGCAGAGAAAAAGCTAGAAGAAACCGAAATTATCATAAGCGAGTTTAAGCTGCTGGATAAGAAATTCTTCAATAACCACGGTGATCCTAAGAGGCTGACCATCTCTCATGATGGCAAGCATGTCTATCTGACGGTTAATAACGATAAAGAGTTATTTCATGGTGATGCTGATAAAATCAGCGAAGAAAGTGGCTGGACTAGTGTTAAACTAGCGACCGGCTTAGATGGCACCGTCGGTAAGGCTAAGCTTGAAAAGGCGAATTATGTGATTAGGATCTCAGCGGCTAAAGATGGGGCTTTGATATCGGTTGATGGACCGGCTCCAGTTCTTCCTGATACCCAAATTAGTAAAGGCGCGTTCTATCTACAGGGAGCAAAAAGCTACCAAGCAGCCTGGGCAGCAACCGCCCAAGATCTTAATGCTGCGGCGCTCGCTGCGGCTAACCAAATTGGCGTTGATACAGCCATACACGGTATTTTAGTTAGCGATAAGAACAACAATGATGTGCCTTATTTCTTTGCTAAGGATTCTAGTATTGGAGGTCCTAATTTCGAGTACATCGCTATGACTAAAGCTGATCTTAAGCCGGCCATAGCTAACTTATTAGTTAAAAGTAATACTAACTTTGCAGCTATTCCTCACTTGGTCAGTGGTGGTGATTATTTATTCGCCGTGACTGCAGCAGGTGTAACTACGATAGCTAAAGATGACATTGCTAAGGCCAAAACTTTCGCTGATGTTGCTGGTCCTGCTGCTACTACCGATGGTTTAATCGGTGGTGAGAGCTTTAAATTCGATGAGGATAAAGTAGTTGCTCACAGTAATAATCTAGTTAATGCCGTCGTCGTTGCTAATGACAAGCTCTTTATTGGCCTTGGTAGTGGAGCAAATCATGAAGGTGGCGTAGCTGTTTATGAGATTAAGCCTAAGGGCACAGTGCCTAGTGTAAAGCGTCCTCATATCAAGTGGAATGGTATTGCTGTTAACAGCTTGATTAAAGACAATAAGGGCGTGGTGTGGGCGGTAACAGCTGATAATATCTTGGAAGCTAAGCCTAATGGCGAAAAAGGCGATAGTTTTATCGATGGCAAAGAGGCTGCGGATAAAAACTTTGCAAGCGCTAAAAGCGGCTTTAAGAAAGAAAGCTTCCCGCGTACTGGTATTAATGGCGCTGTATTCGCGGGCGATCAGCTATTGATTGCCACTGATAAAGGCTTGATGGTGATTAGCGAAAGCAAGAAAACTTTGGTTGGTAGTAAGTTAGTTAAAGTTGAGTAGATTTACTACCCCTCACCCCGGCCCTCTCCCTCAAGGGGAGAGGGCCGGGGTGAGGGGTTTAGACCAGGGTGAGGGCTTAGGGCATATACCTAGCATGATCAAAAATCGTCACCGCCAACCTTCCCCGCTAATGCCCCTAGTTATTGCTGGTGCCACAGGCAGTGGCAAGTCGGCTTTGGCTTTAGAATTGGCTTTGAGGCATCGTGGCGAGATTATTTGTGCTGATAGCCGGCAGTTTTACTTGGGCATGTCTATTGGTACGGCAAGTCCTGGTGATCATGAACGTGCCTTAGTTGCCCATCATGGTTTTAATAGTATTGACCCCTTGAATATTAAGTTTGATGCGGGTTTATTTATTGATTTTGCCAAACAGCAGATAGCCCAGGTTCAAGCACGTGGGCATCGACCGATCTTGGTGGGTGGTACGGGCTTATATTTGCGGGCTTTGCGCTATGGTTTTGGCCAAGTGCCCAGGTCGGATGAGTTGATAGTGGCAGAACTAGAGGTTGAATGCGCCAACTATGGCCTTGAGCATCTTTATCAGCAACTGCTTAAACTTGACCCTATAAGCGTGCTGTTCATCAAAGCTACTGATAAATATAGAATTATCCGGGCGCTTGAAATTTATCGTCAAATTGGTCAAATCCCTTCTGAGAGGCGTAAAAGCTTTTTAGGCCCCCCGCAACTTAAGGCTCATTACCTATTAAAAAAACTCGCTAAAGCTGAGCTTCAACTAAAGCTTTATGAGCGAGTGGCTCATATGTTTAAGCAGGGCTTGGTGGAAGAAGCGCTTGCTTTAAGAGCACGTTTACCCGAGCAGCATTGGGCTCTCAAAGTTATGGGTTATCAAGAAGCGCTGTTAGTGGCTGATGGTCATCTTGATAACAATCAGGCTATTGAGCGCACTTTTATTCGCCACCGCCAATATGCCAAGCGACAGGCTACCTGGTTTAACAAAGAGAACTTTTATGTTTGGGGGGCGCACTAATCAATTAAACTTGCTTAGAGGCCCTTATGCTTAAACTTGCCGAAGCTCATGTTTTAGCCGTTAATCCATATATTCCCAGCCAAGCTCTTAATAATCATCAAGCGATACCCTGGGCTTATTTGGGATCTAACGAAAACTGTTTGGGGCCTTCTCCAGCAGCTATTGAGGCTGCTCACAAAAGTTTGGCTGTGGCTCATCTTTATCCCAATAACAATCGCTATGAGGTGGTTAATAAGATTTGTGCCTCTTTAAGTGATTTTAAGATTAGACCTCAGCAAGTAGCCTTGGGCAATGGTACCAGCGAGATTATTGTTAATCTTGTTCGTGGTTTATTAAGCTCTCATGAATCAATGATGACCGGTGTGCCAACTTTTATTATGTATAGCCAGGCAGCCAGAGCCCATGGACGCCATGAAATATTAGTACCGGTTAAAGACGATTTTTCTTTTGATTTGTCAAAGATGCTTTCTTTAGTTCATCAAAAAAGCGAACGCCCAGTTAAGCTGATTTTTTTAGCTAATCCCAATAATCCAACTGGCAATTATATTAGCAAAACTGAGCTTGACGATTTTATCAGTCAACTGCCCAAGCACGTAGTCTTAGTGATTGACGAGGCCTACTGCGAATATGTGGTAGAAAGAGATTATCCTAATGCTTTACTTTATGCCTGTTCACGACCGCGAACACTGGTTTTAAGGACTTTTAGTAAAATCTACGGTTTAGCAGGTCTAAGACTTGGTTATGCAGTAGGTGATCCAGAAGTCATCGATATTTTATGCCGTATGCGCGATCCATTTAATGTTAACTCGGTGGTGCAATATGCAGCTATGGCGGCCCTTGATGATAGCGAACATGTGATAAGAAGCGTGGAGCATAATCTAGCTTTTAAGCCCCAATTGCTTGCAGGACTCAAACAGTGTGGTTTTTTAGTCCACGATAGTGTGGCCAATTTTGTGATTGCCAAAAGATCGAACGACATGCCTCAGGTGCAGCAGATAGCCCAGTATTTATTGACCAAAGGTGTAGAAATTAGAGCGATGGATAACTTTGGTTTGCCGGAATATGTACGGATTGCAGTAGGTACTAAAAATGAATTAACTCAGTTAATCAATGGCTTAAGCGAACTGACCTAGACCCAGTTTCATAAAAGCAACGAAGAGCTTAGAGGGTAGCCGGCCCGGTAAATTTTATTGGTTGTGGATTTAGTAATGACATTTCTAGTAGCGATTGATGGTCCGGCTGGAACCGGCAAAAGTTCAGTTGCGCGCTTAGTTGCGCAGCAAAAAGGTTTTATTTATGTTGATACGGGAGCTCTTTATCGTGGTTTAGCATTTTTGGCCTTAAAATACGGCTTAAAGCCAGATGATTATGCTGGTGTTGTTAAACTCATTGACCATATGCAGGTTAGTATCGATGAAAAAACTAACTCAACTAAAATCATTATTGACGGTGATGTGCTTGATCAGGAGCTTAGAAGCGAGCATATTAGTCGGGCGTCGTCTGTTGTTAGTCAGGATAAAAAAGTTCGCGATAAATTATTAGCAGTCCAAAGAAACTTGGCAGGATTAATTAAGACCGGTGCTATTTTTGAGGGTCGTGATATTGGTACAGTGGTTTTTCCCAAGGCTCCGCTTAAAATTTTTATTACCGCTAATAGTAAAACCAGGGCGAAAAGACGTTTTGATGAGCTTAGTAACCATAAGGGCTCCGCTGATTATCAGGAAATATTAGATGCGATCGAAAAACGTGATGAGCGAGATAAAAATCGTGTGACCGCTCCTATGCAAGAAGCCCATGATGCCACGGTCATTGACTCATCTGATATGAGCCTTGAACAAGTAATTAACCAAACCTTGGAGCTTATTAATCATGCTCAAGCCAGGCCGAGAAAGGACAGTAAATTATGGTAAGCCTACGTGCTGTTCGGGGGATGAACGATCTTTTTGCTGCCGATTTAGAAACTTGGCATCGCATAGAACGAAGTGTTGCTAAGCTTTTTCCCCTCTATGGTTTTCAAGAAATTCGCACCCCTATCGTAGAAGAACTGGCGCTTTTTAAGCGTGGCGTTGGTGAAAATACTGACATTGTTGAAAAAGAAATGTTTTTAGTGCCAGATGGTGAGCATAGCTACTGTCTGCGCCCTGAGAATACCGCCTCAGTGGTGAGAGCCTTGATTGAGCGTGGTGGTCTTAGTGCTGATAGCCAGGAAAAGCTTTATTATTTGGGCCCCATGTTTCGTAAAGAACGCCCGCAAAAAGGCCGACTGCGCCAGTTTCACCAGTTTGGTGTTGAATCGTTTGGGGTGAGTGAAGCAAGTGCTGATATTGAAATCATCGCCTTGGTTGATCATTTATTTAGCAGTTTGGGTTTAAAACTTGATTTGAAAATCAATAGCCTAGGCACTAATCAAGAGCGCGGCGAGTTTAGGCTTATGCTTAAAAATTATTTAAGCAACCAAGAAGCCCAGCTTTGCGAAGATTGTCGGCGCAGGCTTGAGCTAAATATTTTAAGGGTGCTCGACTGCAAAAATGCTAACTGCAAAGCAATTGTCGCACATGCACCCGGTAGCCTTGATAGCTTAGGTGAGGAGTCACGTAAGCATTTTGAGCAGGTTCAGCAAGGCTTAAGTGATATCGGCATAAGTTTTTTGGTTGAGCCGCATTTAGTGAGAGGTCTAGACTATTACAATCGTACGGTATTTGAATTTGTCGCTAATACAGGGCTTGGCGCCCAAAATACGGTAGCAGGGGGGGGGCGTTATGATGGTTTGTTTGTGACCTTAGGCCATCACAGTGATCTGCCAGCGATTGGCTGTGCCGGAGGGATCGAGCGTATAATTTTATTATTAGCCGAGCAGACCCAAGAGAAGTTGCCACCAGCTCAGATCATATCATTATTGGGTGCTGATACTCTTGGTCATGAAACTGCACGAAGGCTCGCTTATCAACTGAGAAAAGCAGGTTTTGGTGCTGATTTTTCTTTAGTAGCAAAAAGCGTGAAAGCCCAAATGCGTAGAGCTGATAAGCTTGGTGTTTTATGGGTCACAGTCATTGGTGAGCAGGAAGTTAAAACTGGAAAAATAATATTAAAAAGCATGATTAACGAAGATAAAAAAGAAGTAACCATTAATGCTGATTCGATCATTCAAGCTATATCTAGTACACGGTAGGAAATAGCATGTCATTTCATATGTCATTGAGAAGAAAAGTTGCAATTGCATCGTGGTCATCGCCGAGAGAAGGTAATATCTACGGTAAAATATCAATCGATATGAGTAAGGCTTTAGATTATATAGAATACTTGCGCAAAAACTCAAATGAAAAAGTTACGGTCACCCATTTAATAGGCCGTGTAGCGGCTCTAGCTTTGGCTCAGTGCCCAGATATAAACGGCCGAATTTTTTTAGGTGTTTATTATCCTCACGATACGGTCGATATATCTTTTTTAGTCTCTCTTGAAGGCGGAAAAGATTTGGCTAAGTTTAAAGTTTCTAACATGGATAAAAAAACGACCATAGAGATTGCTCGTGAGCTTCGTGAAGGAGCGGAGCGCCTACGTAAAGGTGAAGATGCTGACTTTGAAAAACCTAAAAAACTCATTAAAGTTTTGCCGACCTGGCTGATTAGGTTTTTTTTATGGGCGACGGGTTATCTCACCGGTTGTGCTGGGGTTGATGTCGACTTTTTGGGGCTTAAAAAATACCCTTTTGGTACTTGTATTATTACTAGTGTTGGTATGTTTGGTCTTGATGAAGGCTATGCTCCACCAACACCATTTGCTCGTGTGCCAGTTTATTTAACCATTCCTGAAGTCAGAAAACGTGCGGTGGTTATTGACGACCAAATTGTTATTCGACCTATGCTGGATCTTACTGCTACGATTGATCATCGATTCTTAGATGGCCACCGTGGTGCCATGGTGTCAAAAATGATTCGCAACTCGCTGGAAAATCCATGGCTTATTGACCAGTGTCCTGCTATTTGCGACAAGGCGAGCGATTATTTATAAGTCCAATGTTTTTGGAGTGTGTGCTGATGACCAGCTTGGTATTACTTTTTCCTGGCCAGGGCTCCCAATATGTGGGGATGGGCCAGAGTTTTTTTGCTAGTTCTCAAGGTGCTTTAATGCTTGAAGAAGCTGAAAGCGCTTTAACTTTGCCCTTGCGCTCGCTCATGCTCAAAGGCCCTCAGGCGGAGCTGACTAGCACGGCTGTCGCTCAGCCGGCCATTTTGCTTCATTCCATAGCCGCTTATTCAGCTTTTATTGAGCGCCATAATGTTAATTTTGAGTGTGCTGTCGGCCATTCTTTGGGAGAATATAGCGCCCTGGTTGCCGCGGGTGTGATGAAATATCCTGATGCACTAAGAGCAGTACGTATTCGTGGCCAGCTTATGCAAGAGGCAGTTCCTCTCGGACAGGGGGCTATGGCTGCGGTTTTGGGTCTTTCGGCTGACAAAATTATCCAAGTACTTGAAAGTTTTTCTGACAGCGCCAATTACGCCGCTGTTGCTAATTTTAATGGACCCTGGCAAACCGTGATTGCTGGCACTAAGGCTGGTGTAGCAGGGGCAGGAGCCGAGCTTAAGCTTGCTGGCGCCAAGCGGGTGATTGAGCTTGATGTGAGTGCACCATTTCATTGTGCATTAATGGCTCCGGTTAAACAAAGAATGAAGGCAGTGCTTGATAGTATAAGTTTTACTGATGCTAAGTTTCCGGTTATTTCCAATGTTTCGGCTCAACCTGAAACAAGTGGTTCACGCATAAAGCAATTACTAATCGACCAAATTGATAGCCCGGTACGTTTTACTGAATGTATAGAAAATTTATGGTCCAAAAATCTAATGGGTGATGGTTTTATTGAAATCGGTCCCAAAAATATCCTTTCTGGTATGGTGAAAAAAATTATTGAAAATGTTGAGATAGCTAACATTGATAGCCTAGAAGACTTAGACAAATTCGGGATTAAAGTATGAGCGGTTTAGAAAACAAAGTAGCTTTAGTAACTGGTGGTAGCCGAGGCATTGGTCGGGCAGTCGCGATTAAGCTCGCTCACATGGGAGCCCGGGTCGTAGTTAATTATTCTTCTTCTGCAATAGAGGCCCAAAAGACTTTGCAACTGATGGGTGAAGCCGGTAGTAACTCAATAATTATGGCTTTTGATGTGGCTGATGAGCAAGCAGTAGAAGCTGCGGTTGAGCGGATTAAAACCGAACTAGGATCGCTCGATATTTTAGTTAATAATGCTGGCATTAGCGTTGATGGTTTATTAATGCGCATGAAAGGCGAAGACTTTGACCGCCAAATTAATACTAATTTAAAAGGGGCTTTTAATTGTGCTAAAGCTTGTAGCCGCCACATGATGAAAAACCGCTGGGGAAGAATTATTAATATTTCCAGCGTAGTAGGCCAAATGGGTAATGCTGGACAGAGTGTTTATTGTGCAGCTAAAGCCGGTTTAATCGGTATGACCAAGGCCTTGGCTCGTGAGCTTTCTTCAAGAAATATCTTAGTAAACGCGGTCACCCCTGGCTATATCGCGACTGATATGACTAAAGACATTTTAGCAAAGGCTCATGATGAAATCTGTGCGCAAATCCCTTTAAAAAGGGTGGGCAATCCAGAAGACATCGCCAATGCGGTAGCCTTTTTAGCTTCTAATAATGCCGATTATATTACCGGTCATGTACTGGCGGTTAACGGCGGAATTTACATGTAACAGGGAGACTTTTATGTCGCAAGCTATTGAAGAAAGAGTACGTAGTATTATCGCTGACCAGCTGGGAGTTGCTGAAGAGCAGGTCAAACCTGAATCAAAATTTATAGAAGACTTGGGTGCTGATTCACTTGATATCGTTGAGTTAATCATGGCTATGGAAGAGGAATTTGAAACTGAGATTCCTGATGATGAAGCAGAAAAAATTCGTAATGTGAACGATGTTATCAGTTTTTTAAAAAACAACGTTTGATAATCGCTTTAAGCGGGGAATAGAGATGACAAGACGGGTAGTCATAACTGGTCTGGGCTTGGTGTGCCCGGTCGGTAATACGGTGGAAACAGCTTGGTCGGACTTAATTGCTGGCCGTAGCGGTATTGATACTGTGCAGTCTTGGTGCGAAAAAAAATGGGCTAACGAGTGTCTAGGTGTCACTGTTGGTGGCGAAGTCAAAAATTTTAATCCTGAAGACTTTGTTGAACCTAAGAAAGATGTTCGTCGCATGGGTCGCTTCATTCACTTTGCCATGGCAGCGAGTCAAGAAGCTTGGCTAATGGCAGGACTGCCTGACAAGTTGAGCGATGAAGATGGCAATCGTGCCGGTTGTGTTTTAGGTGTAGGCATGATCGGTATGGATGTTTTTACCGATAATTATGATGCCCTTAAAGAACGAGGACCTCGTCGGGTTTCGGCTTTTTTTATCCCAGGCACGATCTCTAATTTAGCCCCTGCTCAAGTTGCAATTAGGCGCAATCTGAGGGCCGATAACTGGGCGGTGGTTTCAGCCTGTGCGGCGGGAACCCATGCGATTGGCGAGGCTTTCACCAAGATTCAGTCTGGGCGATCAGATTTAATGCTCTGCGGTGGAGCTGAAAGTGCCATGCATCCTGTGGCAGTTGCCGGTTTTAACTCAATGCATGCCTTATGTGCCAGTAAAAATAATGATCCGACCAGAGCCAGCCGTCCTTTTGATAAAACTCGCGATGGCTTTGTTATGGGTGAGGGTGCTGGAGTTTTAGTCTTGGAAGAGCTTGAGTATGCCAAAAAACGCAGTGCCAACATTATCGCTGAAGTAGTTGGCTATGGATCAAGCTGTGATGCCAATCATATCACAGCACCTGCGGCTGAGGGTGAGGGTGCCCAACGAGCGATGCGACAAGCTTTACAGTCGGCTGGCTTAAAGCCGAGTGATGTTGTCTATGTTAATGCTCATGGCACCAGTACACCAATTAACGATAAATTTGAAACCCAAGCGATTAAGGGTGTCTTTGGTGAACATGCTTATAAGCTAAAGATTTCATCGACCAAATCCATGACCGGCCATTTACTGGGTGCGGCAGGCGGCATTGAAGGCGTATTTACTGCGATGAGTATCAAAACCAACATGATGCCACCGACGATTAACCTGGATCATCCTGATCCAGACTGTGATTTAGACTACATAGCTAACCATGCTCGTGCGGGTGAAGTGAGCGTTGCTATGTCTAACTCTTTTGGTTTTGGTGGCGCCAATGCCGTGGTAATCATGAAAAAGTTTAGCTAATTTATAAATCAATCACATCCCCATCTCTAGGCACTTCAACGTGCCACTTGAAAGTATCTCGTAAGCGTTCAGCAAAAGCTGACGCCGCAGTTGGTTCACCGTGGGTGACAAAGACTTTGGGTTTGCTGAGTTTGCTTTCGTTTAACCAGCGAATCAAATCGTGATAATCGCCATGAGCCGAAAGTCCAGAGATATATTCGATCCTAGCTTTTACGCTAAACTCTTCACCAAAGAGCTTGATGCGTTCAGCACCTTCCAGCAATGTTCGTCCACGGGTGCCGGCAGCTTGAAAGCCAACCAAAATGATCGTATTGGCGCTGTCGCTAATATAATGTGATAAATGGTGTAAAACACGCCCTCCAGATGCCATACCACTCGCTGAAATAATAATTTTAGGCCCGATGATATCACCAATCGCTTTTGATTCTTCAGTGCTCCTGGTAATGATGGCTCCTGCGCATATAAAAGCGCATTCATCTTCGCTCAGGCGATGTTCATCATGGTATTGGCAATAAAGCTTAGTAGCATCGATTGACATCGGGCTATCGAGATAGGTTTTTAGAGCGGGGATTTTCTTGGCCTGTTTAAGTTTGCGTATCAGGTACAAGATCAGTTGAGCTCGTCCTACTGCAAATGCTGGTATAACAATGGTGCCTTTTTGCTTGGCAGTATTGTTAATAATTTCGGCCAGGCGTTCTAGAAGATTATCGTCTTGGTGCAAACGATCGCCATAAGTTGATTCGATTACTAAGTAGTCAGCATCAGGCAAAGGCTCAGGTGGCTCCATAATCAGATCATGATAGCGCCCAACATCACCAGAAAAAATTATGCGCCGGCCAGCAGATTCTATTAGGATACTAGACGCACCTAAGATATGCCCAGCTCGCATAAGTGTAATATTCATGTCGTCAAAAATTCTCGTTCGTTGATGAAAATCAATGGGTTGAAAATAATTAAGTGCTTCTTCGGCTTCTGCACGGGTATATAGAGGCATTGCTGGTTTATGTTTGCTGTAGCCCTTTTTATTGGCATAACGAGCTTCTTCTTCTTGCAGATAACCAGAGTCAGGTAAGAGAATCTTGACCAAATCATAGCTTCCCCGGGAGCAATAAATGGTGCCATTGAAGCCTTGGGCGACTAAACGCGGCAGGTAGCCTGAATGGTCAATATGAGCATGAGTTAAAAAGACTGCCGAAATATCTTTAGGTTCAACTGATAAATGGCGCCAGTTACGCTGCCGCAAAGACTTAAGCCCTTGAAATAAGCCGCAATCAATCAAATATTGATGTTTATGGGTGCTTAGTAAATATTTTGAGCCGGTGACAGTGCCTGCGGCACCCAAAAAACCAATCTTCATGAAGGCCTCTTTAAGTAAGCTGACTAGACCATCATAAACGCCCATAAAAAAACCACCAAGCATAAACTTGATGGTTTTTTTGGCTCCACAGGACGGACTCGAACCGCCGACCCGGTGATTAACAGTCACCTGCTCTACCAACTGAGCTACTGCGGACCACTCGGGCAATAACATTCACTAATATTGTGGCTCTGTCAATAATCAGCAGTGCTAAAACTGCTTTTTAAGCTATTGAGCATGCTTTTTAGTGTTCTGAACACTAGATACACCCAAAATTGATTAAAGCCGAGAAAGACTTTCTATAAGCTCCGGAACAGCCTTAAAGGCATCAGCAACCAAGCCGTAGTCAGCTATTTGAAAGATTGGTGCTTCGGGATCTTTATTGATAGCAACGATCACTTTTGACCCCTTCATTCCGGCTACATGTTGGATCGCCCCTGAAATGCCGATCGCGATATAAAGCTTAGGCGCTACTACCTTGCCAGTTTGACCTACCTGCCAATCATTAGGAACCCAACCCGCATCACAGACCGCTCGGCTGGCGCCAATCGCTGCCCCTAAACGGTCAGCCAAGGGCTCGATCAACTCTTTAAAACCTTCAGGACCTTTGAGGCCGCGGCCGCCAGCGATAACGATTGATGCGTCACTGAGCTCGGGCCTACTAGAACTCACAGCATCAAAACTGACGAAACGCATATGAGAGGAGCCCAAGGACACATCAAAGGGGATCACTTGGCCTGACGTAGAGTTTTTATCGCACGGGGCAAACTCGCTCACTCGCACAGTGATCACTTTTATGGGTGTAAGCAATTCAATCTCGCTGATGAGATCGCCAGCCCACACCGGTCTGATAAAGCTCGATTCGTTGATCACGCTTTGAATATCAGAGGCCATGCCGGCATTCAGTCTGATCGCTACGCGCGGAAACAAATCTTTGCCGGCGACTGTTGCTGCAGCCCAGAGGTGACTAGCCCCACTAAACTTAGCCACATCGCTGACAATCTTAGCGTAAGGCTGAGCTAATCGGTGTGCCAGACCTTCATGATCGCATAGGTGAACTTTGCTGCAGTATTGAGCAAGTTCGTCCGCAACTTTTTTTGCTCCATGGCCTAAAACAACGCCGTAAATATCACCGCCAATTTTTTTAGCTGCGCTGATAGCTGACAAGGTAGAGCGTTTAAGCGTGTTATGTTCATGCTCAGCAAAAATTAGATGGGTTGCCATAATATTCTCCTAGGTGTGCTTAAATAACTTTTGCTTCGTTTTTGAGCTTAGTCATCAGCTCTGTTACGCTGCTGACTCTTTGGCCAGACTTACGGCTTACTGGATGTACTAATCTATTCAGTTTAACCTGCTGCTTGTGTTCAATGCCCAGATCACCAAGTTGGATAAAATCAAGCGGTTTTTTCTTTGCTTTCATAATACCGGGCAGTGGTGCATAGCGAGGTTCATTGAGGCGTAAATCAGCGCTGATAACACAGGGCAGATCAATGCTTAAAGTTTCCAGACCGCCGTCAGCCTCTCGTATGACAATCGCTTCGCGGCCCTTGATAGTTACCGTATTAGCTTGACTTGCTTGGCCAACCCCCCATAGTTCAGCAACCATTTCGGCGGTTTGATGATTATCATCGTCGATTGATTGTTTACCCATCAAAACCAGATCTGGAGCTTCTTTAACAATAATTTTATGAATGATTTTGGCGGCAAAACTTGAGTCAAGATGCTGAGAAATATTCAAGTTAGTTTCGACTAAAATACCTCGATCAACACCCATCGCCATGGCAGCCCGCATTTGGGTTTCTGAATCTTTATTGCCGATGGACAGCACTACTATCTCGCCGCCATGCTTTTCTTGTAATCGCAAAGCTTCTTCAACAGCAATTTCATCAAAAGGGTTCATGATCATATTGACCCCTTCACGAATAATATCTGAGCCATCTAGTGAGACTTTTAACTTAGCCTCGTAGTCCGTTACACGCTTTACTGTTACCAGTATTTTCATGATCTTCCCTCGTTGAGCTAGCCAAAAACAGCACATAGCTAAGATCAATCATGAAAAAAATGCCCGAATAGCTATTTTTTAGCAGTCGCGTGTGCTTCCAGTTCGCGCTCGATTTTTTTAAGCTCCTGCTCTTCTGATGATTCAGTTACTAATGCCGGTGCTTTGCCCATTTTTTGCTTCAGGGCTAAGAGAGCTGCATCAGAGCTGACAACATCGAGTTTCTTAAACTGTGCAGAGAGTTCGTCAACTTCAATTTCGTTAGCCATTTCGGTGGTTGCTTGGGCTTCTGCTTCCATTTGGTCAATTTTTTGCTCCATACGCTCAATCGTATCAAAAGCATTGGTGCTACCCATACCAGACATGGTATCAGTGATAGTTTTTTGAGCTTCAGCCCGTTTGGCACGTGCAACAAGGAGATTTTTTTTACGCTTGGCATCGCTGATCTTCTCGCTAAGTTTGGTGAGCGATATTTTTAGTTGATCAACCGCCTGCTTTTGTAGACGCCATTGTTCTTCAAAACCCTGAGCGTACTTATCGTGTTCGGCTTTACGTTCAAGGGCTTGTCCGGCTAAATCGTCTTTGCCAGCATTGACAGCGAGCATAGCCTTTTGCTCCCACTCGCTGGCTTTGATCTTTTCATCGTCATGCTGCTTAAGCAGGCGTTTTTCATCGGCAATAGCAACTGCTACTTGCCGTTTGGCATTCATCAGCTGCTCTTGCATGTCTAAGAGCATTTGATTGAGCATTTTTTCCGGATCTTCAGCCCGGCCAATCATATGATTAAGGTTGGACTTTAGAACAGTCCAAAATCGCTGCAAAATTGCCATAAGTACTCCCCACCAAGGCGTGCTGACATGTCATAGCATAGCTGGGCAAAAATCAAACAGCTCTATTGAGGATAATCGCGTACTTGGTAGCTGGCCGCTCTAATGGCAAAGATTAAGGCGGCTACCGCCATTAAGCCGGCAAAGAGCCAAAAGAAATCTTCAAGCTTTAGGTGGGAGAACTGGGCCAGAAGCGCAACCAAAGCATTACCCAAAGCAACCGTTAACAGCCAAAAACCCATGACGGTTGATTTCATGCGTTTAGGAGCCTGTGAATAGGCAAACTCAAGCCCAGTAATCGATATCAAAACTTCAGATAGGGTTATCAGCAAATAAGGAATCAGTTGCCATAAGATTGGCACTGAACCTTCGCCAATGTTATCAATACGTGCTTGTAACAAAGCAACCGCGACAAAACTGGTTGATGCTAAAGCCATGCCCATGGTCATTTTTCGTAATGGTGTCAGTACGATACCGATTTTATCAAGAGCCGGATCAACAACATAAGCCCAAAATGGAATTAGCAGCATAACCATAACCGGATTGAGGGCTGGAATCTGTGAAGGCAATAAGTTTACATGGCCAAAGAAAGGAAACCATACATGGCGGTCCATCATTTCCGCTTGGCGAATCCATGATGAAGCATGTTGGTCAAACAGCGCCCAAAAAATACTAACCATGATGAAAACACTCATGATGCGCATCATAGCTTTGACACCGTCTACTGCTTCTTGGCCGAATTCTCGGTTAGCAAGGTGACTGATTCTACCGAGTTCTTTCATACCGCTACCAGAAGAGCCGGCCATAGCCATAACCTCACGCTTTTTGAATGCTAGATCCATGAGCCATTCACGGGCCATGAAAGAAGTGACAGCCAAGAAACCATCATCGCGTTGTATACTTTGTCGATAAGAAAAGATTATAAATCCGCTGATTAAACAGGTACTAGATACGCTGATTATGACCCATAAAGGCTGAGCTGCTGTTACAAACAAAGAGCCTAAACTTAAGAACAGCATGATGGAGCTTGCAGCATCAAGTGCACCTAAACGCCCACTGGGCTTGGCAGGAATATGGACAAACTCCTTACGGCCCATCCAAAAAAGGATAGTGGCTATGAACATTAAAACACCAGGAATAGCAAAAGCCATGCTCCAGCCAAACCATTCTTTGAAGAGCGGAATAAACCAGACGGCAAAAAAAGACCCAAAATTGATCATAAAATAAAAAATCTGATAAACCCGCTCTAAAAATCCCCAGTTGGAACGGCCAAATTGATCACCAACATGAGCCGATACGCATGGCTTAATACCACCTGAACCAACGGCAATCAGAGCCAAGCCACAGCTCAAGCCAAACATAGATCCTTCAGTTAGTGATAAAACCATATGTCCTAAACAATAGATCCATGAAAGCCATAAAATGGTATTGTATTTACCCAAAAGCCGGTCGGCGATAATGGCACCAATCATAGGTAGGGCATATACGCCGGTTTTAAACCAGTGAACTGTTGAGGTAGCCATATCAGCAGCAGTTTCTTCGGGCAAATTGGTGGCAACATAGAGGGTTACGCAATAAATATATAGAATCGCATTCATGCCATAATAGGAAAAGCGTTCACAACCTTCATTACCGACGATATATTTTATACCAGACGGCCAGCCCTTAAGTTCATGGTCCGGACATTGACGGTAAGCCACTTTCGACATTAATACCCTCCGTATAGACACGTGAAATTTTATTATCGATCGAAGTGGTATTTGTTTGCTTAGACTTATAATAAAAAATTAATGAGGCCTAAGAATGAGTGCTAAGTTACTGATTAGTGTTTGCCTGTCGCTGCTGTCTAGCTGTGCGACGGTTTTACCCCGAGGCCTACTACGCTTTGAATCTCAAAGTCAGGTGGAAGTGAAAGTAGAAATTGCCGCTACCGTATCCAGCCGCACTCGCGGACTGATGTTTCGTACAGAATTAAATCAATTAACTGGTATGTTGTTTGTGTTCGATGAAACTAAACCTCATGTTTTTTGGATGAAGAATACCCTCTGCTCACTCGATCTAATTTTTTTTGATGATAAGCTCACGGTGCTTGGGGTGATTGCTAATACCGAGCCTGAGAGCCTCAAGCGTCTAGATATTGGTACATCTTCACGTTATGTTCTTGAAGTGCCAGCTGGTACTGCTGAACGCTTTCACATTACTAAAAATACTCAAGCTCAGCTTATTTGTCAGGTGCACTATGATTCAGGCTCTTAAAAACCACCGTCCGATTATTCACCCTAAAGCTTTTATTCATCCTATGGCTAGCGTGATTGGTCAGGTAGTTATTGAGGAAGGTGCCAGTATTTGGCCAGGTGTTGTGCTTAGGGGTGATATGGGTCTGATTAGCGTTGGTAAAAACAGCTCTATTCAAGATGGTACGATTTGTCACATGACTGAAGGTTTTTCCACTACGCGGGTAGGCAATAATGTGACGATTGGTCACGGTGTAATTTTACATGGCTCGATTATTGAAGACTGGTGTTTAATAGGAATGGGTTCGATTATTTTAGATCAAACAACGATCGGTCGTGAATCTTTCGTAGCCGCCGGCTCTTTAGTAACCGGCAGCAAGAGTTTTGAGCCAAGCTCGTTTATTTGTGGCTCGCCAGCTAAGTTTATACGCGAGACCAACGACCGCGAGCGCCTGATGATTATTTCTTCAGTTCAGCACTATCTTGATGTTCAAGGGTTATATGCGAGTAGTGAGCAAAAAACAGCTTAGTTGGGTTTACTTAAGTTTATAAAAACATTTTTTAAGGGATACTCACCAGCCTTGAAATCTTTTTCTTTGCTAGCTCTAGATAGAAAGTCACTCATAATCCCACGGATTAGATCATAAATATCGCGATTGTAGTCAGCCAGTTCTTGTGGAGGAGTAGCTTTAAAGCTAACAATTTTTACTCCAGTTAATGACGGATTAGTAAAATATTTAGGACTAGCCAATAAACGTGCCTGAGCTAAATCACTGGCAACAAAAAGCTTAGTATCTTTTTTCGCTGGGTCATTGGTGCCAGTTATTGTACTTGCAATTTGTCGTGCACGTCCCTTGTTGTAAGGGAATACTTCCAATAAATCATTGTATTGGCCAGTATATCTATCAAATATATCAACAATATTAGGTAGATAAAGATCTCTCTTGTCATCATCTTTAATTGGCCAAAAAATATTTAATGGCATAGTGTTATCTGGTTTATACTTATTTTCTTTAAATACGCTTTTATTAGTTGTTTTTGAGAACCATACAGGCTCCCCACCATTGAATGCTAAAAATGCTAACTCAGTGGCTACGCTTTTTTTGATAAAAATTTGTGCAACTTGGCCACCAGAACTAGCCAGAGATTTGCTAAAAATATTTTTTAATTCAGTGATAGTTTTTTCTAGCTTAGGCTGATCTAAAGAACCATCATTTTTTAATAAATATGGTGTAAGTGATTTTTCAATCAGCCAATCAACAATATTTAAGCCAGTGGCAGAACTTGAGTTTAGAAAAAAGAAAACAGTACTATTCATGGCGCTCATCGTATTGCCTAAAAAACTTAGATTTGCTGACAGCAGATAAGTCTGTGCGTAGGTAATAGAATCAGGGTAGAAGGTCAGTCCGACACTCTTTCCTGGTGCTTTAAAACTTTTACTTTTGCTGGGAAATGGTGATACGTTATTTTTTTTGACGTGCTCTAAGTAAGCATCCCACCATCCTTTGAGAAAGTTTTCTATGCTAAGGTGCGAGTCGTTGTAAGCCAATTCACGAAAAGGATAGGTAGTATTCAAATTATTCAACTGCTCAAAAGACTTAATTACCCTAAGCACATCTTGATAGAGCCTAAAATCGTTGGGGAAAGCATGGTAAAAAACTATGTAATCATTAATGTTTATTAATTCGTTAACAATAAAATCACGACTTACATCTTCGAGTCTTTTTTCAATATTATTATGGTTGTTTTTCCAATCATTTTTAAAACTCTTGCTGCAACCGGTCTTGCACTCCTTGCTCTTATAAAGAAAAGCAGCGACCTGTTTAGAACCTTCTCTGATGCGATCGGGGCGATCTAAATTTGCAACTAATTGGCTTAAGTAAGCTCCTGTCGGAGTTCTCTCAAATCCGCTATTATAATCGAGATTAGCAACAGCTTTATCAAAGTTAGGTCCAGGTTCAGCTGCTAAGCTAGCCTCTTCCATCATCTTTTCAACCTGTTCTATAGTTAAAACCTTCTTAGCTTCAGGTATAGAATCAGGATTAAGCGGCTTGGTTATTTTATCTTGGTTATTTTCTTCTATCTCTGAGCATGAATTAGCCAATAAAATAGCTGATATTAATAATATTAATCTAAAAATAACCATAAATTCTCCAAATAATAACGATTATTACTGTGTATATTAATAAAGCTGTTGCGAATCACTTAAATTAATTATTAAGATCTTAGTGCGTGTGTTTCTGTAGAGTTGTTATTAGTATTTAATACTTGATATAAGTGACTTATAGGCTAACTTATGAATTATTTAAAAAAATACTTCTTTCTGTTTTTGGCTGGACTGTTTATTAATTATGCTCAGCCGTCACTATCAGCACCAGCTGAACATGGGCTAGTTTTAGATAATTGGTTTGACTTGTTTAGTGGTGATCCATTAGATACTTGGCATGATCCACAGGACAAGCGTTTTATTGACCAAGGTATTAATTTAACTCAATTCTTTAAAGACAATACTTACATAAGAGAAGAACTTCATAATTTACGTCAAAAATTTATCAATATTTATCACGATTTAGAGAATCAACCGGATGCTGACTATATTCAACTAAGCAAAGATATCACTAAAGCTACTATGAATTTTACAGCTAAATATCTCGAACGTTCTTTGCCTGCGAGTGTCAGCAAAGATGAAATGGCGTTTATTGGTTTTGGATCGATGGCTCGGGGAGAGTCGGGTGTAATCACCGACTTAGAAGGCGCCTTAGTATGGGATGATTTAGTAAGCGGCAAAGAAGCTTTGAGTATGGTATTTTCGCAAACACTATCTAATTTACTGGATGGTTTGCTTGGGCACCCGGTCTATGGCATTAAGGGCTTTCGCTTAGACGAAGCCGAAAATTCACCATTTCACCGAGCGCCATGGGCTAAAAATATGTCACTAAAACAAGCATATTGTATGGCTTTAAAATCACTACCTATGGATAGTAATAGTGAAGAAATAAACGATTTTACCAAGAGCTATTTCTATCCGTTTGAAGGATCCTGGGCCTATGCCACTACACCTAGCCAATTGGCTGCTTATACTGCAGCAGCCAACATTAAATGGCCTCCTTTTAACAAATTTAAAATTAACGAAGAAAACAAAAATTCTGATTGGTATAAGTGGGGCAGTAACTTTCTTAAGCTCACACTCTTAAGCCCTGGCTATATTAATCGGGTTCTTGAAAGCGCTGATTGTATGAGAGATGTCGATAAAAAATCAACACGTGACTATGCTAATTCTCTGTCTAATAAGATGAAAGAAATAGAACTTGGTGTAATTAAAAACTTTCCATTATTAGGGCGTAATCGTGTTTTTGTTTATGGCAATAAAAAACTCTTTGATGAATTTGAAAATAAACGTAATGAAATTCTTAATGCTGATAATCAAAAATTAAGAAAAAGCCTTGCTAGGTCTTATCTAAGTACAGTAGCTAAATCTTTTAGTAAGACTGGCAATGGTATGTTTATCAATGGTGAACTTCCTGAAGTAATTGATGTTAAACGTCAAAATTATCGTTTGGAAGAACAGCTTTTAACTAACTTGGGATTTTTATATGATTTAAAGTCTCAAAATCAAGGGGATATTATTAAAGATCTAGTTAAGCGAGGAGTTTTTAGTAAAGAATATGGTGAACAATCTTTAAAGCGGGTTAACCAAATGATCCGTTTGCGCTGGAAAAAACAAATATTAGTAGAAAGCCAGCTAAGTGCAAACATGCAGTTTATTACCAAAGATGCTCACTCTAAAAAACTCGAAGATTTAAAAAATGATCTTGTTAGAAACAAGAATATAATTAATAACGTTGATAATAAGTATAGCAAGATAGAAATATTAAAAGCTAAAGCCGATGTGATTGAGATTGAGCAAGACTTACACAAAATGCCTAAATTAATACCCGGCAACAATGACTCAGTTTTTAGTCCTACAGATATCAAGTACATCAAAGATACTTTACTACCTGGCCAAGTAGATCTGCTTAAACGACTTAAGAGATTCATGGGCAGCGATGAAGCCTCGCCAGACCCTGACGCCTTTAAACACTAGTCAGTGGTATACTGAAACTTATTTTATGTTATGGACTGTGGGTGAAGATTTTTGCCCAGGGTAGTCTCGTGAACAAATTATGTCTCAGTAGCCTGTTATTAGTTGTTGTTAGTTGTTTTGCTTGGCAAGCTATGGCTGTTAAATCAGTTAAAGATAACCAAGACTATACTAAAAACGTTGTGATTTACCCAGGTGCTACTCCTGTGCCAGTTAAAGCCAAACAGGCAATTTTGCTCGATTATAATACCGGTAAAATATTGCTTGAAAAAAATGCTGATGAACGTATGGCGCCGTCTTCTATGACCAAGATGATGACCACCTATATTTTGGAAGAAAAACTCCTGAAAGGCGAAGTTAATGCTGAAACTGAGTTTTTAGTCAGCAAAAAAGCCTGGAGTACGCAAGGGTCCAAGATGTTTGTTCATGTTAACGACAAAGTTAAAGTTGCTGATTTACATAAGGGCATTGCTATTCAGTCGGGTAATGATGCGAGTATTGTAGTAGCTGAAGGCATCATGGGCAGCGAAGCAGGCTTTGCTATTGAAATGACGAGAATGGCTAAAGAGCTGGGTATGACTGCTACCAATTTCAAGAATGCTAGCGGTCTGCATGAGGATGGCCACTATAGCACTGCCAGAGATTTAGCTAAACTTGGCATTGCTATCGTTAAGAATCATGCTAAGTTTTACAGTATCAATAAAGAAAAAGAGTTTAGCTATAACAATATTAAGCAGGGTAACCGTAACCCCTTGTTGTATGACAATATTGACTGTGACGGAATAAAAACTGGACATACCGATGCAGGTGGTTATGGAGTAACAGCCAGCTGTCTTGATGGCGATCAGCGCTATATACTTGTTATCAATGGCCTAGCTTCTATGCAGGCAAGAGCTGATGAGGCTAAAGAACTGATGGCCTGGGCTAAGGCCAATTTCATGGGCAAATTGCTGGTTAAGAAAGGTGATGTTGTCGAAAAAGCTGCTCGAGTGCAAACTGGTGTCAAAGAAACGATTCCTCTGGTGGCAGCCAAAGATATCTATGTGTTTATGCTGAGAACCGAGCAAAGCCAATTAGCTATCAGTCATTCGCTGGCTGAACCACTGGTCGCTCCTGTTAAGCAGGGTGATTTAGCTGGTAAACTGGTGGCCAGTGTCGGAGGCAATATGCCCATTCAGGTTGATTTATTAGCAGCTGAATCAGTTGAAAAGCTGGGATGGCTTAAACGAGCATTAAAATATATTGGCTTTAATGCTTAAGCTTATGCGCTGGTAAGGAGTTCTAAATCCTCATGTTTACTGCCTAAAATAAGTTGGGCGGGTAAGCTATCAGGATTCGGTGTGCCGTGAATAATTTCTTTTATCACAGCTAATTTTTGCTGGCCGCTCGCCATGAAGATTATGGTCTTGGCTGCTGAGATTAAGCTGGGCATAAAACTAAATCGCTGTTGAGCGAGATAAGTATCGCTGGCTATGGCGACCAAGTCAGTTTGGTTGTTGAGTAGGTGACTGTGTGGGAAGAGTGAGGCGGTATGTCCATCGTTTCCTATGCCGAGATAGATCAGATCAAAGACAGGTAAGCCTTGTTGGTTATGGGGTAGAAGCTTGAGCAAGAGCTGCTCATAGCTTTTGGCATCTGTGATGGGAAAAAAATTATGCGAGGGGATTTTTAATGAGCTTAAGAGCCTCATTGCATTACCAGCGTTACTATCAGGACTGTCGCAGGGAACTATACGTTCATCACTGAAAAAAAATCTGATTTGATTAATCAACGTGCTTAAAGCTTGTTTATGCTTAAGCAGCTCACGAAAAAAACCTTGAGCCGTTGAGCCACCGGCCAGTGCTACATTATAGTAAGCATCTGTTTTTAGCTTTGCTTGAACCCGTGCTAAGAAGTTATCAGCGGCGCTTTTAAACATTAGAGATTTACTAGCAAAGTGTCGGTGATTCATTGTTTCATTCCGTTAAATTACGCCAAGTAAAGCCATCTTTTTCTAAGAGGCGGTCAGATTCTAGCGGTCCCCAGCAACCTGATTCATAGCTCGGGAAAACTTTTGGCTTAATAGCTCCCCAGACATCAAGGATAGGCTGTACAACACGCCATCCAGTCTCGACCATATCGGCTCGCTGATAAAGTGTTGCATCGCCCAGCATGCAATCATAGAGCAGCGTTTCATAGCCTGTACCTGGTTTAAGGCCAAAATAATCTTTGTACTGAAATCTCATATTAACATCACCAATGCGCACTAAAGGCCCGGGAACTTTTGCCCCAAAACGCAATGAAATACCTTCTTCAGGTTGAATATGAATGACCAGCAGATTGGGCGAAAGATCTTCAGTGCGGGTCTTTTGAAACATAATGGCAGGAGCTTTTTTAAATTGAATAGCGATTTCAGTCACACGCTTTTTCAAGCGTTTGCCAGTTCGCACATAAAAAGGCACGCTTGCCCAACGCCAGTTATCAATGAGTAATTTTAAAGCAACAAAAGTTTCGGTAGTCGAGTTCTTGGCTACTTTAGGCTCATGAGTGAAAGTGCTATATTGTGCACGCACGGCATGAGTTAACACTTCTTCGGGCGTAAAACATTTGATAGAGCGTAAGAGCTTGGCTTTTTCATCTCGAACAGCAGTTGATTCAAACGAAATGGGTGGTTCCATGGCAATTAAGCTTAAAAGCTGAAAAGCGTGATTGGGTACCATATCACGCAGGGCACCAGCCGTATCATAGTAGCCACCCCTGAGGCCAACACCAACTGTTTCGGTTACACTGATTTGCACATGATCAATAAAATGATGATTCCAGATGGGCTCAAAGATGCCGTTAGCAAAGCGAAAAGCCAATAAGTTTTGGACGGTTTCTTTGCCTAAATAATGGTCGATACGAAAAACTTGGTGTTCACCAATCAGCTCTAAAATATCACGGTTTAGGTCAATAGCTGATTCTAAATCATGACCAAAAGGTTTTTCAATAATCACTCGACGAAAACCCTGCTCTTCTTCAAAAAGACCAATTTGATAGAGAGCTTTAATGATAGGCAAAAAAGTGCTGGGCGGAGTAGCTAAGTAAAAGATATAGTTGCGGCTAGCTTTTTCTTTATGAGCCATATGATCTAGGCGCTTTTTCAGAGCGCTAAACGTTTCCTCATTTTCAAAACGTCCTGGTACATAGTGAACTTTATGGGCAAGATTTTTACCAAATGCTGTTGATTCTTTATGGTGAACTTTCTCAGCGATATCATGCAAAAGATAGTCTCTAAAGGTCTCATCGTTATAATCATGACTAGCAACACCGACAATATTAAAATTATCAGCCAGTAAGCCATCACCGCCAAGATGGCATAGCGTAGGTAGCAGTAGCCTTTTGGTTAAATCACCACCGGCGCCAAAAATAACCATGACACAGTCAGGAGCAACTTTTGCTTTAGTTCTGATATAGCATTTTTCTGGATTCATGCTTTATTGCTCGCTTCAGCGTGACCGCCAAACTCAGCACGAAGAGCAGATAAAGATTTTTCAGCAAGTGAACTTTCTTGGCGTGAACGAAACCTGGTGAATAAAGCATTGGCTAGGTTAGGAGTAGGTGTGTTTTGCTTGATGGCTTCCATGAGTGCCCAACGACCTTCACCAGAATCAGGCACGTGGCCAGTAAAAGAACTTAAACTTGGATCTTTGTGTAAAGCATGAGCCAACAAATCAAGTAGCCATGATCCAACTACTGATCCCCTTCGCCACAGCTCACTGATTTCTTTAAGATCAAAATCATAATCGGCATTTTTTAAGAGCTCAAAACCTTCAGCATAAGATTGCATAAGCCCGTATTCAATGGCGTTATGGACCATTTTTACATAATGACCAGATCCGCTTTTACCGCAATAATAAAAACCTCGATGAGCACAAGAATCATGTTTATGTCTATTGGCAGTAGGAGGTGATGCGCCTTCACCAGGTGAAAGACTAGCCAGGATCGGTTCAATATAGTCAACCGCTTTCTGATCACCCCCGGCCATCAGGCAATAGCCGCGTTCAAGACCAAATACTCCTCCGCTTACACCAATATCAATAAATGTAATGCCTATTTTTTCGAGATCTTGATGGCGGCTAACCGAATCAATGAAATGAGAGTTAGCGCCATCAATAATTATGTCGCCTACAGAAAAGGCCTGGCTTAGTTCGCTGATGACACCATCAACAGCTTTACCGTGTGGCACCATGATCCAGGCTATCCGAGGTGGTTTTAACAGTTGTTTGAGTTGTGCAAGCGATGAAACTGTCTGAGCACCGTAGCTTATAAGTTCAGCACAAGCCGGTGCTGATTGATCGTAGCCAATTATCTTGTGACCATCTTTAATCAAGCGCTGGGCCATGTTTTTGCCCATGCGACCTAAGCCGATTATTGCAAGCTGCATAAGTCCCCTATATTTTTGAGGTGAATATGTAGCACTGAACGCCCACAATCAATCATGGTCTGGTAGTCGTTCATCGCCTGATTTTTATGTGCTTCGCTAAAATCTAGATTTCCCAATTTGACGTGATCTTGATACTCGCCAGTTATGATTATGAACGAACCCTTATTAGCCCCACCTTTCCATAGTTGACCAGTTGAATGTAAATAACGAGGACCAGCTTGGATCAGGCAGCTTAGCCCTTTTTGGTTAATACCATCGCACACAGACTTTAGCAGTGCCTGATTTTCGGGGTTTTCATCTAAGTATGACAATAAAACACAGTAATCTGCCTGCTGATGTGCAGATAAAAACTCGCTGATCGTGGTAGATAGGCTGGGTGCTTGCGTGCTAATAACCTGACGTTTTTGGGCAAGAGCTTTGCTACGTTCAACATCAGGCTGATCAAAAGGATTTACTTTTAATATTATTGCCGCAAGGCTAATGGCCATTTGCCAGCGAAACATCTCTTGGCCAAGATCATAAAAATTATCCAGCGTAAAGCTCATGTTATTAGCTAAGCGCTCACCGCTGATTGGCTCATGACTTAGTTCGATATAGCAATGCATACTTAATTTTTGTCTGCTGTAGCCATCTATGATAGGAACAATACCGGTACTATTTTTTCCGAGTGACTCAGCAATCAGCTGCTCAAGCCAAGCGCCTAAGGAGGCTAAACTGGGCGAGCAATGAAGATGAAGAATATATTGGCCTGTCAAAACGTTGCTGGCTAAAAATACGGCCAACTTAGCACCGGGATTAGTATTGTCATTAAGCGTAGGTCCGCAATCATGAGCCATGGCTGCTGCCGACTCTAAGAGTTTGTGAGTATCAAGACCCATCACGAGAGCAGGCAAGATACCAAATGGTGATAAAGCTGAGTAGCGACCGCCAATACCGGCTACTCCCTGAGGTCCTGGCATAAAATCTAAGTCCTTAGCTTTTTGTAAGAGAGGTGAGGATGGATCAGTAATAGCTAAAAAATGCTTACCTGGTTGTGATTGCCCGTCAGCTTTTAAGCGCGAGTAAAAATACTGATACAGAATATTAGGCTCCAAGGTAGATCCTGACTTACTTGCAACGATAAAAAGGGTGTGTGCAAGCTCAATGGTTTTCTCTAAGCGCGTAATAGCCGATGGATGAATAGTGTCGATAATAAAAAATTGAGGAACTGTTAGGCTCTTAGTATCAAGCCTTGAGCAGCCTGCAAAGACTTTAGCAGCAAGGCTTGAGCCTCCCATGCCCAGCAGGACAATAAATTTAAAATTTTTCGATGTTATTTTTGATGCTGTTTGCTCAAGTTCAAACAAGTTATCAAGCATGCGTGTAGGCTCATGAAGCCAATCAAACATGAGGATTTGTTTGCCTGTGCCAAACAAGCTCGGGTCATGAGCCCACAATCGAAAGATTACCCTTTGTTGATCAAGGTTTTTTAATAGTTGGCTCGGGCTTAGATTTTTTTTTTGAATCGTCACTATCAACAATTTTATTAAGTTTTATTTCGACAGCATGAATTAGCTGATCAAAAGCATCAGTGAAAAGCTTAAGTCCTTCGATAAGCAATTCTTCGCAGCAGTGGCTAAAATCGATGCCGACTTTGTATATATCACTCATGCAAGTTTGGGCATCAGCAAGGCCATCTTTAATGTTAGCTGAAGTTTTTCCATGGTCGCGAAAAGCTGCCATGGTAGCTGGTGGCAAGGTGTTGACTGTTTGTTTGCCGATAAGAGCTTCGACATAAACAACATCTCTATAACGTGGATTCTTTACCGCAGTACTGGCCCAGAGTAATCTTTGAGGGTGGGCTCCTTGGCGAGCGAGACTCTTAGCGAGTTCACTCTGATAAATTTCTTCCCAGAGATGGTAAGCAAGTTTTGCATTAGCAATAGCGATTTTGCCCTGCAAAGATTGGGCAAGCTTGGCCTTAGTTGGATCTTTTATAGCAACAGTTTCTAACAGTGCATCAAGTTTGGCATCAATACGGCTGATAAAGAAACTTGCTACGCTTTGTACTGTATTGATTGGCAACCCTTTAACAGCACGATCTTTAAGACCATGTAAGTAGGCATGAGCAGCATCACGATAAGCATCGATAGAAAATAAGAGGGTAATATTAACGTTAATGCCCTGGCTTATCAGCTCACGAACAGCAAGTAATCCTTGTTTGGTGCCGGGAACTTTGATCATTAAGTTGGGCCGATCAACTTGGTGCCACAGTGCTTTAGCTTCTTCAATCGTAGCCTTGCTATCAAAAGCTAAATGAGGAGAGACTTCAAGGCTAACAAAACCATCTAAGCTTTTGCTTTCTTCATAGACAGGTCGTAATAAATCAGCAGCAGTTTGAATCTCTTTGATAGCAATATTTTCATATACCATTTTGGCGTTATGTTGATCTTTATTGCGTAAGATAGCAATTGCTGAGTCGTAATCATGAGTTTGGGCGATAGCTTTCTCAAAAATAGTCGGATTCGAGGTCAGCCCTTTTAAGCGATCGTGCTTGACTAGTTTTTGTAGTTCACCGCTAGCATTAAGTTCTTTGGAGATAAAATCGAGCCAAATAGACTGGCCGCAGTGTTCTAGATCAATCAGTGGGTTTGTTGACATTTCGTCCTCATATATAAAATCATCCATTTTCAATGGCTATTATTTTCTTCAATCTTCTTTGGTGGCGCTCTTCCTGACTAAACTGGGCAGATAAAAATACTTGCACGATATCCTTGGCCAGGCTTTCTCCCACTACGCGCGATCCTAAAACTAATACGTTCATATCATCATGCTCAACGCCTTGATGAGCAGAGTAAGTATCATGGCAGGTAGCAGCCCGAATGCCCTTGATTTTATTAGCCACAATACTGGCACCTACACCACTACCGCATACGATAATACCGCGCTTACAGGCTTTAGTTTTAACTGCTTCAGCTACTTTAACAGCAAAATCGGGATAATCTACCGGCTGCTCACTATCAGTGCCCAGGTCTATCACTGAATATGCCAGTAGACTGAGCTCTTGTTTGAGCGTTTCTTTAAGTCTAAATCCGGCATGATCCGAGCCAATAGCAACTATCAAGAGCTACTCCTCATAGTGTCTTCTATTGGTCCAAGCATGCCCAAAATTTGGTGTTTGGCGCGGTAAGTATCTAGATCATAGCAATGATCAATATCTACTAGCCTGAGTTGTTTTACTGCTTCGCTAATGGGTGCTAAGACAATACGACCATTTTTTAGAGCAACCATTTTGCCAAAATGTCCACTAATCAGCGCTTCACAGGCAGCGACACCCAAATAAAAACCCATCCTTCGATCAAAAGCCACCGGTTGACCACCACGCTGCAGATGGCTGAGCACGACTGCTCGTGATTCAAGCTGCGCACGATTTTCAATTTCATCAGCGAGATATTGCCCGATTCCACCTAAGCGAACATGGCCAAAAGCATCAGTTTGCTGAGAAAGAAGACTCGTATCAGCACCCTCAGGCATGGCCCCTTCAGCCACCATAACAATGCTGTAGCGTACACCTCGCTGTTTGCGGGCAAGCAAAAGTTTACATACTCGATCGATGTTAAATTTATGCTCAGGGATCAAAATTACTGAGGCTGCCGAACTGATTCCACCACGCAAAGCCAAATGCCCAGCATGGCGACCCATGACTTCTACTACAAAAATTCTCGCATGAGACTCTGCTGTTGAACGCAGTGTATCTACACTATCGGTAATAATCTGTAGAGCACTCTCAAAGCCGAGTGAATAATCAGTAGATGATAAATCGCGATCAATGGTTTTAGGGATACCAACTACCTTGGTTTGGCGCTGTTCATATAGTTTAGCCGCTACCCCTAAAGTATCTTCACCACCGATTGCTACTAAAGCGTGAAGATTAAGATCATTCATGCGCTGTTCTACTAAGCGAGCTCCTTGCTCTAGCTTAAAAGGGTTGGTCCGTGAGGTACCTAAAATAGTTCCACCCTGGCGATCAATATGACGAACAGTATCATGATCAAGCTTGATCGGTGAAAGAGCGGTATCGACCAAGCCTCGCCAGCCTTCTTTGATGCCTAAAACGCTAAAACCAGACTCAAGAGCTTTTTTGACCGTGGCTTTGATCGCTGGATTTAAACCAGGGCAATCGCCACCGCCAGTTAATATGCCAATATTTTTAATACTCATAAGCCTCACATACTCAAATTGCCAAAAAATGAAAGTGAGTTATCTGCCTAAAAATAAACACTTTATTTTTTAGTGAGCTCGTCAGTATCGATCATGCGGTAGCCAAGACCGCGAATGGTTTTGATGTAATTGGCTGCCGGTCCAAGTTTTTCTCGTAGGCGCTTGATATGGGTATCCACCGTACGGGTAGTAATATCAGCGTCGATCTTCCAAACGCTGTTGAGCAACTGCACGCGACTCTGCACGCGACCTTGGCGCGCAAAAAGGAGCTCTAACAGTCGCATCTCGAGTACAGTAAGAGTTATTTCATGGTCGGCTACCATCACGCGGGGAATGCTCAAATCCAGCGTTAGGATGCCAAAAGAACAGTGGTTGAAATTGGTGGGATAATTATTGGAGTTTTTACGTCTTAAGATAGCTTGAATACGTAGTAAGAGTTCTTTTACGCTAAAAGGCTTGGTGATATAATCATCAGCACCAACTTCAAAAGCAACCACACGGTCAATTTCTTCTGTCTTGGCTGATAAAAATATCACGGGAAGGTGGCTTAAGCTCTTTCGCTCGCGGATAAGCCTGCAAAGCTCATAGCCTGAGTTATCAGGTAGAATGATATCGAGTAGCACTAAGTCAATAGTTTGATTTTTTAGTTTAAGAAAACCATTACTTACTGATCTTGCCGTCTCCACCAAAAATCCACCGCGCTCGATAGTAAATGCCAGCGATTGAAGCAAGTCTTCGTTATCTTCTACGATCAAAATTGTAGCACTCATGGTCAGCACTCTCTCAAGCCTTTCGCAAAATTGCCAGCTTGACTAATATAATAAGATTAACGAGGTGAGTTTTATGATTGTCTGCTTATGTCATCGTATATCTGAGCAAACTCTAAGTAAATTAATCATTGATGGTGCGTGTGATCTTGAGAGTGTTCAAAAACAATGCGGCGCTGGTACCAGTTGTGGTAGCTGTGTGAAAATCATACACAGTTATCTAAAAATATTAGGAGAGCCAAATCATGAACAAGAAAGACGCCAAAAAAGAAATCATAGGCTTGTTAAACGAAGTGTTGTGCGCTGAGCTTACTGCCATCAATCAGTATTTTCTCCATTCTAAACTTTGTGCTCACTGGGGCTATGCCGTACTTGATCGAGTGGCTATGTCTCAATCAGTTGGTGAAATGAAGCATGCGCAGATGATCACTGAACGCGTTTTATTTCTTGATGGCATGCCCAATCTGCAAAAGTTGGGCAAAGTGTTGGTAGGTGAAAGCGTGTTAGAGCAAATGGAGCTTGATCGAAATCTAGAAGCTGATGCCATTGAGCGCCTAAATATCGGTATTGCTTTGTGCCACAAACATGGTGATCACGGCAGTCGTATGCTGCTAGAGCAAATACTATCCTCTGAAGAAGCGCATTACGATTGGTTGGATCAGCAGGTTAAACTTATTACTAGCCTTGGTGAGGCTAATTATTTGACGCAGAAAATCACCGCAGCAGCACCAGCTTAAAAAATAATGCATAATTAGATTTGTGTAGTAAAACACCAGGTCCAATTATGCTTCATCGTTTAGCTAGTCTATTTCTTATATTTTTGACGGCGGGTTTTTTTTACTTGGTCCATGGGCAAAAAAATAGCCAGCCGCCTTTTGTTGATACGGTATGGAGTCTTAATAGTTCTCTCAACTCTATTGCTAACAACGAGTACCTATTGCTCATGGAGCAAGGAGCAGAGCAAGAACTAGGCCAAGTTTTAGATCGCTTTGGCTTAGAAATTATGCAACCGCTTGGTGAATGGGTACACGTTGCTACCAAAGAGGCGAGTCTTAGTCAGCAGATGATAGATCTTAATAGTCCTCAAGGCCAAAAAAATCAGCATTTGCTTGCTGCTCTGGAAGCTGATCCGGCTGTTCATAGTGCTGCTCTTAACTACATCCAAAGTAATGATGGTGCTTTTTCTGCCTGTAATCCTGAGCTGGTTAATGAGACCACTGAATCTGATGATGCTTTGATTGCCCCCAAAGATCCTATGTACCGCTTTCAATGGCATTTATCACCAAATGGTGCCAATATCAGCTCTGCTTGGGGCATAACCAGGGGTGATCCTCGTACAGTCATTGCGGTAGTTGATCGCAATTTTATGTTACAGGACCCTGATCTGTTGTCTGATCACTGCCCATCGCGGCACTATTATTATGAAAACGTCGCTGATTATATGCCGCAAAAACGAGCAGGCATTGTTAATGATGCTAAGCCTCATGGCACCAATGTCTTAAATATTTTGGCCCCGTGTACTAATAATGCCTTGGGTCTGGCCGGCATTGATTGGTATGCGCAAATTTTTGCCATTGACTCCCTAGGTGACGCTAGTCTATCAGCACGGATGTTTGGTGTTTTATGGGCTTCCGGTCTTGATGTATGTACTAAAAGCTTAGCTTCATGTCCGAAAAAAAGTGCTTTTCAGCGTAATCTTCATCCTGCCAATATTATCAATACGAGTTTTGGTTTTGCTGGTGCTTATCTAAAAGATCCACCTTATGGTACGGTGCTTGATATCATTGGTCATATCAATCGTCAGGGTCGTATTATTATTGCTAGCGCAGGCAATGAGGGCGGGCTTGCCGATCGACGTTTGCCTGGTTCTGCTGGGGGAGTTATTTCGGTGGGAGCTTCTAATCAAAAACAACAGAGTGCAAGCTTTAGCAATTTTGGCCGCACGGTCGATGTAGTGGCGCCTGGTGAAAATCTCTTTAGTACATTCAATAATGCACCAATTGCTTTAAACGGCACTTCTTTTTCTGCTCCTATCGTTGCAGGAATAGCAGGTTTGATGTTGGCGGCTAATCCTGATCTTTCCTGGAAGCATATTGAATATATTTTAAAAACTACCGCTAAGCCAATGAGCTGCCAGGATTATTGCCCGCTCACTATGAAAAAAACATCGTTGACCCAATGCCAAAAACTATGTTGCCAGGGTGAACAGTCAATCTGTGCAGCAGGAATAGTTGATGCCAATAAAGCAGTAGCTATGGCTAAAGCTGGCATTCCCAAAGTTGCGTTGATCGACGTTGATGATTATTACCTACCCCTGTCTCAAGTAAATCAGTTAAGAACTATACTCAGCGTAAAAAATTGGGGAGCTGAACGGGCTTTGGTGCGGTTTAAAACTACCGATCCTTATCTCACTATCAGCCCTGCTAACTTCTTAATGGCCGCAGCTAGCCCTGATGGTATACCATCCTACCAAAATATTATGGTCTCATACGCTCAGCTTCCCGACCGGGAGCTAGTTTTAGGCCTAGTTTTAGAAGCTGCATCGTTCAATCATCCGGAGCTCTTCAACGATCGCATTGAAGCGATCGTTGAGATCGTGCCTGATCAGGTTGCAGCTAAGAGAATGCTCAGGGAATTAGTTTATTAAGCTCTCACTTAAAACCACCGGCTTTTTTGATGGCGTTGATTATTAATTGTGGTTGATTGGCTTGTATAAAAAACTCATCCCCGCGAGAAAGTACCCCCTTAGGGACGTTTCTATCGCCGGTAGCATCTAGATACTTACCTGATATTTCAAAGAGCTTAGCAATAATAGGGTCATCTTTGGTGCTAGACAGAAATCCTGCGACAGCATTTTTGGTGATATCTACATCCAGCTTTTTACCCCCGCCAAAAGAAGGAATTCTTAATAAATCTAGATGGTGAGTAGCATAAAGCAGATTCATAATCCAAAATTGTTTAGGTTTTAGTTGTTGGGCTAGTTGATTATCGCCAATCGCTTTCATAGCCACCACAAAATCAGCGATATCATCAGGATGAAAGAGTTGGCTGTAGTTTTTAGTTTCTTTGTCAAATATAGCAGCACTAGCATAGCAATATTCTTTATAGTGGGTATTTTCGAGATCCTCGCTTTGTCTGCCTGCCCTTAACAAAAGCATGGCTATTTCGATCAGTTGGTCAAAGTTTTTTACATCTTTACTAAGTTGAGTTATTACTTGGTAGGCTGTAGCAGGCTGCTTGTTGTTCCTTATCAGCTCAAGCATATCGAGCACTAGTGCGCTCTTGCGAATGGCATGAGCTAAGGCATGATCTGGGCGAAAAACTTTAAAAGTTTGTCCATTAATTGCTCTGCTTTCTATATCGCTAGGATCATCTTCGTAGGCTTTTAAATAGTATGGGGCAGCCATAGACACAATATTATTTAGCCAATCTGTTTTAGGCTCGGCCTGATTGGGCTTAGTTGGATCAGCTTGAAACCAAAATTGCCAATCACTGCCAAATTTTTCGATAGAAAACTTATTAAGGCTAAGTTTGGCTAAATAATTTTTTATTTGATTATTGGCATCAGGTAATTTACCTTGTTTTAGGTTGTCCATGAAGTTGTCAAAAATTACTTGAGAAAAGTTGTTAAATATTTTATTTAATACTCTATAAGATTCTTTATTTTCTGTTTTAATAATATTATTCCCTTCAAATCTCCATGGCTCGTTTAGTAATTTTTTAGATTCTATCCCAACCAACTGTGATACTGTGTTAACAAAGTTAGGTGTTTTATTAGCCGCTACGGCTGGGTTTTCTGTTTCTTGAGGCGTATTGTTGGTGTTACTGGCCGTTTTTACTGGCTCATAGGCAAAGAGAAGCTGCCAGTTGTTATTATATTGTTGTATTAAAAAGCTTGTCATTCCAGCATCTTTTAAGAAAATATTCATAGCATTATAAATTTGTGGTTGTGCTAGAGAATTTTTCATAAGGTTATCAAATTGTGTCTGGGTTATTGAACCAGTGCCAGTCGGATTAAATAACCTGTTTACTAATACGTATGACTCATTTGAACTTAGGCTCATATAAAAATTTTTAGTAAATCGCCATGGTTCATTTAAGTTTAAATATATACCGGTTAATTTACGGTAATAGTTACTAAATTTTTGTGTATTTTGTTGAGTTATTGCTCCCCATGATAGCGCAGAGAAAGTGATTAAAATTAAGACTAAAAATTTAGATAATTTCATGTTTTACTCATATTTATATACTTGTTATTATAATATATTAATTAAATTCTAATTATGCACCAATGATCTCAGTATTTATGGATTAATTAAGACCCATTTTTTATAAGCATCCTGAAAGGTCTGGTTGCTTAGGTTGAGCTCAACCCAGTCGCTGAGATAATCGTTAAAATCCGAGCTGTCATGAGAAAGACCAAAAGCGAGTTGATCTGGCTTTAAAGTATCCCTCAGGTGGATAAGCGAGAACTTGGGATGAATTAGGGTCCAGGTCAGCGCTTGAGGATTGGACCATAACAATAGGGTTTTTTCTTTGAGCTCTAAGAGTTCATCGGGGCTTTTGATGCTGATTATGGGATTCTTAAATATCTTAGGGGCGATTTTTAGATGTTCCGACTGACTAAGACCGGCAATTGAGATATCTTTATCACCGCTAATTTTAGCCAACGAGTCATATAGGTGGCGTTCGTGATCTTGAGTAACTAAAACAGCTTCACTCAGTAAATAAGGCTTAGAGGCATTTATTTGATGATTAAGAAGATCATTGATACTTAAGCCTGACAAGGCAAGGTCAATGATACGATTGCTTAAGAGACGGTCCAGATCGCTTATTTCATAGGCTAATAAGATAAGTTTTACATCTAAACTTTTGGCCAGATGATGAGCAAGCTCAATATCAATACCTACTAGTTCTTGATATTTATTATAGTAAGAAAATGGCACTAAATTGGCACGATAGCCAACAATAATACTCTTAGTTTGATGAATCTGAGCAAGCCTGCTATCAGCATTGCGGGGCTTAATTAAGCTAGTATCAGAAATGATTTCATATTGAGCAGGCTCACTAATTTGCTGACGCATATACTGATGCTCGGTTTCATTGATCGGTTTAGCTAAGTTATTCATAAGAAAAAACCAGGATCCATAGCCAAGCAAGGCAATAAAAATCGACCAGGCAAGCGTGTTGAGCTTAAAGCTAAGCCGTTTCTCCCAGCTGGTGACGGTGAAAAAGCATAACGATGCTAATGATGATACGTGAGCAACGGCAGCAAACTTGCTAGTAATTATCATGGTGGGGATAAAGAGATTGACCGCATCTATAGGCAGTGACAAATGATCGAGCAAGTAGCCAATACCTTCAGGTGCTGAACCAAAAGTAGTTAGCAGTCCCAAGGTGGAAAGTTCCACTACTTCGCTGGCAATCATATTGTCTTGATAATACCAACCAGCAAAATAAATAAATAATAAATTAAAAAGCTTGCTTGAAATGGGAAAATTGAAAGTTAGTGGTATTAGTGTGCTAGTAAAACCAATAAATTTTTGTTCGTCATAACCACATTCTTTCATATGCTTTTGTAAAGCTTTTAATAGCAAGGGCAGAGTTATTAAAACGCTGGCTGTCACTAAAGCAAGTAATAAAGCTGGCATTAGTAGCTTTAACAGTTGTCTAATTTGTACCGGAATAACTACAGTTACTAAGAGTGGAATAAGTATTACTGAAACAAAAAGTGTACCAAAGATAAAAGAATAATAATAATAACGAATTTCAGAAATATTAAGATTAGTCATGGATACAAAAAAAGAAGCACTTAAGGCACTGGCGCCAAAAAAAGACAGCTTGCTCACCCATTCAACAATTTTAATCGAAGCTTCTTGAGTGACACTCATGCTTTGGATTAAGTAATCACGCTTTTTCACTCCCAAGAGAGCAACAGCAAAAAAAATAGCAAATATAACAATGGCTGGAACGGTTCCATCAGCAAAAGATTTGAAAGGATTTTCTGGAATGAAAGCATCGACTAAATTAATCGATCCAACTGCAGAATTAGGACTGGCATATTTAGTCTGGCTATGAATAGGCGGAAAAGCGAGTGGAATAATAAAAATGCTCAGCTTAGTTATTAGCCAGCTGCAAGCTAAGAATATCAAGCTATAATAAAACAGCAGACGTCCATCATGAGATTTCATCTGAGCAATGCCGACTATAATTGATGCAAACATGAATAATAACACCGGCATCTGCAGAAGCATGACAAAGGCTTTACCAATAGGTTCTAGCAAATAAACGTAAGGTCCAAAAAATACCGCTATGACTAAGCCCGTCACCATTGCTAAGATGATTTGCATGGTGAGGTCGAATTTTTTCCAATAACTCACGCGATGATCCTTGGCTAAGATTTTTGCTACTGATCTTAGTGTAAACCGTCTTTGGAGGTAGTCTTTGTGCCTAAACTAAACTTTGCCCAAAAAACTATGCTTAAGGCTCTCGCTGGTGCCGTACTCATTAATGGCCTATTTTTTTGGTGGATGAGTATACAGGCTCATTGGCAGTGGGTTTTGCTCGGGCTTGGTTTTTTTTTATGTGCTCAAATATTGGTGGCGTTGGTGTTAGGGCGGCGCATAACGCGAAAAATTATTTTTGATAGTCGACTTAAACGCAAGCTTAAGAGCGTTAAACATAAAATTAATGATTTATTAGCAGTAGAACATCAAATAAATGACAGTTTGTTTGAAGGTTTAATTGTCTTGGATCATGATAACTATATTATCTCTTATAATTTTGCTGCTCGTGTGATGTTTAGTTTGCCTCATAATATGGCTAAAATAAGCTTATTAGAGGCAGTAAGAATTCCTGAACTTCATGATCGCTTATGTTTGTTAAGAGAGCAGGATTACTGTGAGCCGTTTATTATAACATTGAAAAATAACCGAGTTTTCGAGGTGAAAATAGTTTTTTTAAAACACCAAGGCCGAGTTTTATTGTTGTTCATTGATCGTTCATTTGCCCAAGAGTTTGTAATCCATGCATCACATGAACTTAAGACACCCATGAGTATTATTTTAGCTAATGCAGAAAATTTACTAGATATATCTGATAACCAGCAAGAGCAAGCCTTGCTAAAAGCTATTATAAGACAAGCTCAACGTTCACAAAAATTGATTGAATCACTGCTTGATTGGGCTCGTTTTGAAACACGAAGTTACACTGCTCATGCTGAAGCTATCAACTTGAAAGCATTTTTTACTTCTTTGGTGAGCGAGCATCATTTCAATGTAAAATTGAGCATAGATTGTCAGTCTGAACTAAGAGCCTTGGTCGACCCTTATCTTTTAGAGCGATTGATAGTGATTTTGATTGAGAATACTGCCAAATACGCTGGTCATGATGCCTCTATGAAGATCAAGGCCAGTATCATAAAAGAGGAGATTGATCTTGTTTTTCACGATAATGGTCCAGGTATTGCCGCCCGTTACCGTGAACGGGTCTTTGATCCTTTCTTTCGTCAGCCTCATCATGAGCAGATTTTTAGTGGTTTTGGCCTAGGACTTTCTCAAGCTCGCACACTTGCTCATGCTATGGGCAGCGAAATTAGCGTGCTGAATGGCATAACTCAAGGTTGTGCTATTAGGCTGTTTTTGCCTTTAGCGCCAAAAGTTATTTTGGATCGACCAGTTCAGGAGCGAGCTTTGGTTGGTGCCTAACATCTTCACCCTTGACCATGAAAATAATGAGCTCGGCTAAGTTGGTGCAGTGGTCACCTATACGTTCAAGCCATTTGGCAATAGACATCAGATGATAGTGTGACTGAATATCTTTGCCCGACTCAGCCATTTCTTGAATGAAGCCTCTGGTGGTTTGATGGTAAATTTCATCGATCTCGTCATCTTGTTTAATTACTAAACTAGCCTTTTTGCTGTCTTTTAGTAGGAAAGCTTCGAGGGTATCCTTGATCATGGCTTGTACACCATAAGCCATTTCTTCAATGCCTTCGATTGGTTGATGGCTGCTTAAGTACTTGAGTTTTAGCACGCGTTGACAAATCTTGACCGCTAAATCACCCATGCGCTCAAAGTAGGTGACCATTTTGATAACCGAGACAATAAATCGTAAATCAGGCCCTAAGGGCTGGCGACGAGCTAAGAGTTCAATGCACTGTCGATCAATAATCATTTCATCGCGGTCAATGCTTTTATCGTATTCGATCGTTGCTCGGGCGAGTTCAATATCACCAGTTGACAGGGCCTTAATTGAGTTGGCAACCATTTTTTCAACTCGACCACCTATGAGCAATATTCGATCACGTAAGAGATGGAGTTCACTCGAATAGGCTTTGTTAATATGAGATGTTGTCATTAGCCAAATTTTCCTGTGATGTAGTCTTCAGTTCTCGAATCAGTCGGATTGGTAAATAGACGTTTGGTATCGTCAATTTCAATCAGTTTCCCTGCTAAAAAATAGGCGGTAATCTGTGACACACGTGCTGCCTGTTGCATGTTGTGGGTCACAATTACTATGGCATATTTAGAGCGAATTTCGCTGATTAAATCTTCAATACGAGCAGTTGAAATCGGATCAAGAGCAGAGCAGGGCTCATCAAGCAATAATACTTCGGGCTCCATAGCCAAAGCCCTGGCAATGCATAGGCGCTGCTGCTGCCCACCTGAGAGAGCAGCACTTGGGGCATTAAGACGATCTTTCACTTCACTCCATAAAGCAGCGGCTTTGAGGGCTTTTTCGGTTATTTCTTCTTCTGAGCCAAGCTTTTTTTTATTAGTGAAAGAAAAGCCGCTTAGCACGTTTTGCATAATCGACATGTGGGGAAAGGGATTAGGTTTTTGAAAAACCATGCCTACTCTTCGCCTGATTGATACCGGATCGACACTGCGGCCATAAATATCATGGCCATCCAGTAAAACAGTTCCACTTACTTTGGTCTCAGCAAGAAGCTCATGCATGCGGTTTAAACAGCGAATAAAAGTTGACTTGCCGCAGCCTGATGGGCCAATAATCGCGGTTACTTTGCCATCTAGAACATCAAGTGAAACATTATCAACTGCTTTAGTGGACCCATAAAAAACATTGAGATTTTTGATGAGCATCTTTGGTTTAGAGCTTATCACAACTGGCCTCGTTTCTTTTCTTGTTGATGACGAAGCCAGGCCGCCAGTCCATTAAAAATGGCTAATACTATTAACAGCACAACAATAGCAGCAGCTGCATTATCAACAAAATCTTGCTCAGGACGTTGAACCCATTGAAATATTTGTAATGGCAAAGCGGAAAACTCGCTCATAACACTAGTTGGCACAAAGGCTAAATAGCTAGCTGCACCAATGACAATAATTGGTGCAGACTCACCAATTGCTCGAGACAAAGACAAAATCGCGCCGGTGATTATTTGTGGCATGGATAAAGGCAAAACTACCCGTACAATAATTAATAGTTTGGTGGCACCCAGTGCTAAACCTGCTTCGCGTAAATTATTGGGTACTGTTTTCAGCGATTCGCGAGAAGCAGTAATAATGACCGGCAAGATTAACAGGGATAAACTCAAAGCACCGGCTAGTAAGCTAGGCCCAAGTCCTAAAGTTCTTACAAATAGTTCTAAACCTAAAATTCCAAAAATGACCGAAGGTACACCTGCGAGATTTGTGACATTAAGTTCTATCAAACGCTTATACCAAGAATCTTTGGCGTATTCTTCTAAATAGACGGCCGCGCAAATGCCTAGTGGTAAAGCAATCAAGGCTGTTAATATCATCAAGTAAAAACTACCCATCAAACTGGGAAAAATCCCTGCTGAATGGGCAAAACGTGAAGGTAGGCCGGTGATAAAATTAAAATTAAGTCGTTTTAGTCCCCGTAAGACCGTGTCAGAAATGAGCCATCCTAAAACGGCCAGCGGTAAGAAGGTTGCCAACAAACACATATTTTTAAAGACTAACTCTGCTATGTCTGCTCGTTTTTGCTCATTCATGATTTAGCTCTGATACGGCTGCGCATAATGATTTTGCTTGCGCTATGAAAAGCAAAAGTTAGGACGAACAGCATCATGCCAACAGCAAAAATAGTGAGATACTCAATCGATTGTTGGGGGGTGTCGCCCATGCTAACCTGAACAATATAGGCCGTCATCGTTTCAATCGGTTCTCTGACATCCAGAGTGAAGTTGGGCTTTAAGCCCGCCGCAATGGCCACGATCATAGTTTCGCCGATAGCTCTGGCAAAGGCGAGAAAAAGGGCGGCGATAATACTAGAGCGAGCATAGGGTAGTACTACTAAAAATATCGTGCTGATTTTGCGCGCACCCAAGCTATAGGCTGCTTCTTTTAAGTCACGGGGAGTTTTATAAAGAGCATCTTCACAGAGCGAAGAAATGGTTGGCACCAACATAAAGCCCATGACAATACCAGGAGATAAGGCGTTAAAACCGTTTAAGCCAGGTATGATGTTCATGAGCAAAGGTGTGACAATGCTTAAGGCAAAATAACCATAAACTACAGTAGGAATACCGGCTAAAAGCTCTAATAGAGGTTTAATTATTCTTCTAAGTTTGGGTTGGGCAAATTCGCTCAGATAAATAGCTGCCATGATACCGAGTGGAGCAGCTGTAAACATGGCGACAAAAGTAACGAGTAAAGACCCTGATACTAGGGCCCAAATACCAAAGCGCTTGCTTGCAAATAGCGGTGTCCATACCGTATCAAGAAAAAACTCTGCAGGCCTTACTACTAAAAAAAAGTCCCAGGTTTTGCTGGCTAAGACATAGAGCACGCCAATGGTAATCAGCACCGATATAATACCAGCAGACATGAGCAAGCATTCTATCAATGTCTCAAAAGCTTTCTGTCGGTATGGACGTGCCATAAACTAGTTGCTCCGTAATTTATCCATACTTTGCTCATGCATTTCTTTGCTCACAGCAATAAAGCCAACATCAGTAGCAAGGCTCAGGCTATGTTCGATGTAATATGCTAAGAAGTTGTGGGCACTTTGAGAAAGGGCACCTTGGTTGGCATAAATAAAAACTGGCCGAGAAAGAGGACGATATGATCCGTCATAAATGCTTTCTTTACTTGGTAATACCGCAAGGCTAGCAGGCTTACTGTCATCGATAATGGCGAGCGCTTTTAAGCCGTCTTGATTTTCCAAGTAATAAGCATAGCTAAAAAACCCGATACTATCTAAGTTAGAGCGAATACCGTGCACTAAAATATTGTCGTCTTCGCTGGTTGTCATATCACCGCGACTGGCATGATCGACCCCTACAATAGTTTGGGTAAAATAATCATAGGTACCTGAAGATATCCCTGGAGTAAAAATAGCCATTTTGCGTTGTGGCCAGCTGCTTTCTACGTCACTCCAATTAATTATTTTATTTTCTGCGGCTGGTTCAAAAATCTTCTTCAGCGTGCTGATTTTGATAGAGTCGAGCCAAGTATTTTCACGATTAACCACAACCACGATACCATCGATAGCGACTGCGAACTCGGTAGGCTCAATATGGTTTTCTCGACAAAGCTTTTTCTCTGAATCTTTGATAGCCCTAGATGCGCCAATAATATTGATACGGCCGCTGCAGAGTTTTTTAAACCCGCCACCAGTACCTGAGACACCGATACTGATTTGTCCCTGATGTTGTTTTTGGAATTCTTCAGCTACCGCTTCAGATATAACATAGACCGTGCTTGAGCCATCTAGTTTAATACTATCGGCAGGTGGCGAGCAGGTGCAAGACGCTTGCATAAGCATGAAGCAGAACATGCTACTTATTAGTTTGATGATGATAGTCATAAAACTTAGGGGCAATTTTTATGGCGTTAACATATTTTTTAGGTGACATTTAGGTGACAGGACTAACAACAAAGGAATAAATAAAACTAAATTTATATTTTTATAATTTGTTTTAAGTTGTTGTTTTATGCACGTTAATATATCTCTTAATAAGAGGGGTAACTATTGTTAATTAAGCTTTCACCCTATCTGATTGCTATGTCGATTGGTTTGATGATCGGCATCGAACGCGAGCGTCGCAGCGTGAATGGCCGTCAGCCGATGGGGGTACGCAGTTTCTTATTATTTTCGCTGCTTGGTGCTATTGCTGGCGGTATCAATGAAACACTGATTTCTTTGGGTTTGGTATTTTTTGCCGCTACGGCTACCTTGATCGGTTATGTGCGAACAACCAATAGTCTTGATGATCCTCTTCATACCATAGGACTTACTACCGAGATTGCGGCCATGGCCACCTTTGGTTTGGGCTATTTTTGCAACCGAGAGCCGCTTTTGAGTCTAGCCTTAGGGGTGATTATGTTCGTGGTGCTATTAAATAAGCCTTTTTTACATGCTTTTACTAAAGAACGTTTACGTCCAGAAGAGTTACAAGCGGCAGCAATTTTACTATTGATATCTGTAGGGGTTATACCCTTAATCCCTAACCATGCTATTGACCCTTTGGGTATCTTTAATCCCCGTCGTTTGGGGGTAATTATTGCCATGATTGGCGTTATTCAGTTTGTAGGTTATGCCGCATCACGCATGTTTGGTAATCGTATTGGCATGCCATTGTCAGGTTTTTTAGCAGGAAATGTTTCATCGACTGCCGCTTTTATGTCTTATCCTCGTTTGGCTAAATCTTTGCCTGAGAGTTATTTGTCAGTGGCATCAGCAGCTAGCTTTGCCATTACTGGCACTTTGTTTCAGCTCATCATACTAATGTCAGTGATATCGTTGGAACTCGTGATCGCATTAGCTATACCCCTAATGGTTATTATTGGCTTTAGTGTTGTTATTGGCATATTTTTGTCTCTGAAAAATGGCCAGCCTAGGGAGAAAGAAAGTCCGCGTAATCCTTTGAGCATTCTTAGCGCTGCTAAGCTGGGCATTCTCTTAACTGCCCTGATTTTTATTGTCGAACTCACCGAAAGGTTTTTAGGCGAAGCCTTTACCAAAATTGTCACATTTTTAGGAGCTCTCTTCGAACTGCATGGCGTAGCAGTTGCCTCTGCCAATATGCTCGAGAATGCTACCATCAGCTTAGCTATGGCCGCTAATACCGTAATGGTAGCCATCATTGCTAGTATGGTCTCAAAAATAGGCCTTACTATGATCCTCGCCGAAAGAGGCCCCTACCGCCGCCTTATGTTGGCGATAACGAGCAGTTTGCTCTTATTATCTATCGGTTTTTGGTTTTTAATTCGCTTCATGCCGGTGATACTACTTAGAGTTAGCTAAATCGACCTGATCTCGCAAAAACTGAGCAAAGCTGATACCGGCAGCGGCTAACTGTTGGGGAACGAGCGACTTTTTACTAAGGCCAGGTAGAGTATTTATTTCTAGGAAATAAAGGCCGCTATCGGTGGCAATCATGTCGGTGCGTGAATAGCCTGACAGACCCAAAATATGGTGGGCTTTGAGAGCCAGATTTTGGGCTGCGCTTAATAACTCTATAGAAATATGAGCCGGGGTGATTTCTTGGCTGCCTAAGCCTAAATATTTACCTTCGTAGTCAAAATTCCGTGACTGATTGGTAACAATTTCAGTGGCCGGCAGGGCAATGAGCCCATTTTTACTCTCTATGACTCCAACGGTGAGTTCTCGCCCGAGGATCATGCTTTCAGCAAAATAGCTTATTTGGCTATTTTTGAGTTGTTCAATGGCGTAGTTAAACTGCTCTTGGGTCTTAACAAAATAACAACCCAGCGATGAACCTCCTGAGACTGGTTTTAGTACTAGGTTTTTGTGCTCAATCATAAAAATTCTAAGCTGCTCTGGGTTTTCAAAAATAATATGTGGGGCTAGCTTTATGTCTTGATTAGCCAGCGCTTTTTTGGTGGCAAGCTTATTAAAGGCTTGCTTGGAGCTTGTTGAATCTGAACCGGTAAAATGTCGGCCACCTTGCTCAAGCATGGCTTGTAGTGTGCCATCTTCGCCCATGCCACCGTGTAAAGCCAGCAAGAAAACGCAGTTTTTACTATCTTGGCTGCTGATCGCTTGATTAAGCGTAGAAAAAAGTGGCTGTGAATTAGGTATAAACTCATGAGTAAAGGGGTTTTGGTGGGCCAAAAGCTCAGTCGAGCTCAGGGCAAAAACTTCAAGTTTTGGGTTTAGATACCAGATCTTATGGCAGTTAATCTGCTCAGCCATGGCTTGGGCGGATGCGACCGATACTAGCCGTTCATCAGACTCGCCACCAAACAATAAAATAATCTCAGTTCTCATGCTGGGGAAACCCCTATGGTAATAGCTAACAACTTGCTAATAATACAATATCTTAAATAGGACGTTCTTATGGTTGGCATTTCACACATCTTAGTCAAGGGCGCTCGCGTTCACAATCTTAAAAATATTGATCTAAGTTTGCCGCGCGATCAACTGATAGTTATTACTGGCTTATCAGGTTCAGGCAAAAGTTCCTTAGCTTTTGATACGATCTATGCTGAAGGGCAACGGCGTTATGTAGAATCGCTCTCGAGCTATGCGCGCCAATTCTTGCAGTTGCAAGATAAGCCTGACGTCGATCTGATTGAGGGTTTGTCGCCAGCTATTAGTATTGAGCAAAAAACCACCAGTAAGAATCCGCGTTCGACCGTGGCTACTGTCACTGAAATCTATGATTATTTTAGATTGTTATTTGCCCGTATTGGCCAGCCGTTTTGCTATCAGTGCGGCAAAGCCATTAGTCAAAAATCAGCTAGTGCTATTTGCGATCAAGTGATGGCTATGGGCGAGGGATCTCGCATTAGTGTGCTTTCGCCCATTATTCGGGCTAAAAAAGGTGAGCATAAAGCAGAGCTTATAAAACTGCAAAAAGAAGGCTTTGTCCGTGTACGTGTTGATGGTGAGCTGCGCTATTTGGAAGAAGATATAGAACTTAATGCTAAGACCAAGCACAGTATTGATCTTGTTATCGATCGTATGGTTATTTCTTCTTCAGAACGAGCTCGTATTGCTGAAGCTCTTGAGCTGGCTCTTAAGAAATCAGGTGGCTTGGTAACTATTCTATCCTATCTTGATGGCGATCAGACTAGCGAGGACTTACTAAGTGAGCACTTTGGCTGCTTAGATTGCGGAGTTTCTTTCCCTGATATAGAGCCTCGTATGTTCTCTTTCAACGCTCCCCAAGGCGCGTGTCATGAGTGCAATGGTTTAGGCAATTTTCTGCACTTTACTGAAGACAAGATTATTAAAAACCCAGATTTGTCCCTTAACGACGGCGCCATTTCGCCTTATTCAGCTAATACCAAGGGTTATTATTATGCCCAAGTATTATCAGTAGCCAAAGCCTATAATGCTGATCCTGATACCCCATGGAAAAAATTGTCTAAAAAAGCCCGTGAAGCCATATTACATGGCAGCGATGAAAAAATCAGCTTTGTGTTTAAAGCTGAGCAGAGTAGACGAGTTCATAAGTTCACCCGTATTTATGAAGGTTTAATCAATCAGCTGCAGCGTCGTTACTCAGAGACCGATAACGATACAATCAGAGAAGAGCTTGAAAACTATATGAGCCGAGATCTATGCCATGCCTGTGAAGGGGCTCGGGTAGGACGTGAGGCGCGCTCGATCAAGATCAATAATTTGGCCATTCACCAAGTGGTGGCGATGTCGATTAAAGACAGCGTGGCTTTTTTCAAAAATATTAGCATTGCTGATAAGCATAAACTGATTGCCGATCCCATTCTTAAGGAAGTGCGTGCTCGCCTAAGCTTTCTTGAGGCAGTGGGCTTGGATTATTTGAGCCTAGCTCGTAGTGCGAGAAGTTTATCTGGCGGTGAGGCTCAGCGTATAAGGCTAGCTACTCAAATTGGTTCAGCTTTGGTTGGCGTGCTTTATGTGCTGGATGAGCCGAGTATTGGCTTACATCAGCGTGATAACGAGAAACTGCTTCATACGCTTAAAAACTTGCGCGATTTGGGCAATACGGTGCTGGTCGTTGAGCATGATGAAGATACTATTATGGCTGCTGATTACGTGGTTGATATGGGCCCAGGGGCAGGTAAACATGGTGGCCAAGTAGTGGCAGCTGGCACACCGGATTTTATTCTCAAGCATAAAAAATCGCTCACGGGCCAGTATTTGAGCCGCACACTAACGATTCCTATCCCCAAAGAACGTAGGGTCGGCAATAAAAAGTTTTTAACTATTAAAAACGCCCGGGGTAATAATTTGCTCGGCGCTGATCTAAGCATTCCTCTAGGAAAGATGACCGCAATTACTGGCGTGTCTGGTTCAGGCAAGAGTTCATTGATTATCGACACGCTCTATGCTGAGCTTTCCCGCTATTTTTATGGATCTGGAGCAGACGTATTGCCGCACGATGGTATTAGTGGCCTGCAATATATCGACAAAGTCATCGATATTGATCAATCGCCTATTGGTCGTACGCCTCGTTCAAACCCAGTCACCTATACCGGTATTTTTGATTTGGTGAGGACACTGTTTGCTCAGTTACCCGAATCACAGATGCGCGGCTTTAGTGCGGGGCGATTTAGCTTTAATGTTAAGGGTGGTCGCTGTGAGTCTTGTAAGGGAGGTGGTGTTAGCCGTATTGAAATGAACTTCTTACCAGATGTCTATGTAGTCTGTGATGAGTGCAAGGGCCAGCGCTTTAATCGTGAAACGCTTGAAGTCAAATATAAAAACCGATCGATAGCTGATATTTTAGATCTGAGCGTTGACGATGCTTTAGCATTGTTTGCAGCGATCCCTCAAATCAAGAAAAAGCTCGAGACTTTGAGCCGCGTTGGTCTAGGCTATATTCATCTCGGCCAGCAAGCAACTACCTTGTCAGGTGGTGAGGCTCAACGAATTAAGCTTAGCAAAGAGCTCGCTAAGCGCGCGACCGGTAAAACCCTCTATATTTTAGATGAACCAACTACTGGTCTTCATTTTCATGATGTTAATCAGCTGTTAACGGTTCTGCATGAACTGGTCGACCAAGGTAATTCGGTAGTAGTTATCGAGCATAACCTCGATGTAGTAAAATCTGCCGATCATATAATTGATATGGGTCCCGAAGGCGGAACTGGCGGGGGTAAAATTATCGCCGAAGGCAGCCCCGAAGAGTTAGCTCAGGCCAAAAATAGCCACACAGGACACTTTTTGCGAGAGTTACTTAAAAAAGATCAAAGTAAATAAGCTCTTCTTAGCCACTAATCAATAACCTATCCGAGTACTGATTAGCTTTCAGCGGGGGGCTTTGTGTTAAGAAGGTCTATTTTGATGATGCTAGGCATTAGTTTGTTTAGTTTTTCCTGCACCAGGTTTGCTGTCTTGCCTAAAACTTCTAGTTACAGTCGATCCATGGCCAAAAATACGGTGTTGGTAATTGTTGATGGCATGGGTTTTAACTATATAAAATCTACCCGGATTTATCGTGGCCAAAAACCGCTTAATTTTGAACGCTTCACTTGTTCTACCAAAGTAAGTACTTGTGCGGCTGATGGTGCCGATAGTCAGGGTCGTTGTCTAGATGGATCAACACATGTCACTGATAGTGCAGCAGCTGCAACGGCCATTGCTACCGGCATCAAAGTCAGCAATGGCGTGATTAGTAAGAAAATATCTCATGCTCATCAAGATATTGAGACTATTTTGGAGCTAGCTAAAGCTCAGAGTAAAAGTACCGGCATTATTGCAACTAAGCTTTTTACTGATGCCACACCAGCGGCTTTTGTGTCTCACGCTGGTGATCGCGAAATGACTGAAGAAATATTAAGCGATATGTTTGGTGATGCTAAGCCCAACCTCATATTGGGGGCTGATAATGATCTTCATCGTAGCATAGCTAAAACTTCGTCGGCCAAGTATCAGTTTGTACATACTGCTGTCGACTTAAAAAACCTGGCTGAAAAATGCCTAAGTTCAGATTGCCCTTATGTGTACGGTGGCTTTGGTCAGCATGATATGATTCCAGGTATCTATGCTAAAAAATCCGGTTTACCGCTGGAAATAACTCCTGCCGATTATTTTAATGAGCACGGTGTACCTCATTTATCAGAGATGACCGATGCAGCCTTAAAAATTCTCAGTAACAACCCATCAGGTTTTTTTCTCATGGTAGAGAGCTCAATGCCCGATATGATCGGTCATTATCATAGCCAAATTGACGAAAATGGCCAGTCGCCATCAGCCATAGCTGCACTGATTAAAGAAATGCTTGAGCTTGAAAATACCGTGAAAGTTCTTGAAGCTTTTATTGCTAGCCATCCTAATACGCTGGTAGTGCTTACTGCTGATCATGAGACTGGCGGTCTGATGCTCGATGAAGACAAAACGCCTTGTCTTGGCCATGAAAATTGTCTACCGATCGTACGGTGGACAGCAGAAAAGTATGAGCCTGTCAAAGCAAGCGCAGCCCGTCATACCGGTGTTGATGTTCCGCTTTATGCTATCGGTGAGGGTGCACAGCGTTTTTGTAAAGACAGAATTAATAACACCGATATTAAAGGTCTAGTCTTTGCTAACTAGTATAGTTAAATTTGCTTGAGCCCAAGAGTTTCATAGATTTCATCTAAGGCTTGTAGGCTTTGTCGGTAAAATAGCTCGTCAAATAAAAGCTCTAAATAAAACTCATCAACATAGTATTTATTAATAATATAATTAAGCTTGTTATATAAATTTTGCGAGAACCATAGGCGTGAATTAATAGCCTGTTGTTCTTGTGTACTTAAAACCATGCGTAATCTTAAACAGGCAGGGCCACCACCGTTGGACATGCTCTCAGTGAGATCAAAGAATTCTACTTCGTTGATGGGATTGTCGCTGCTAATTATATATTTAATTACCTGGTTTGCTTGTTGGTTGTTCTGGCATTCTAGTGGTGCAAATAAGAGCATAGAGCCATCAGGCTTGGTTAATATTTGTGAGTTAAACAAGTAAGAAGATACAGCGTTTCTAAGGTCTAAATCATGATTGCTAATTTCTATTATTTTAAGATCTTGTTGGTATAATTTTTGATAGTTGTTTTTGATTGATTCAAGCACTGATTTTTGTGAGTTAAAAGCGAGCTCGTGTAATAAAAATAGCTGCTCATTGGCGACAGCGACCACATCGTTATGAAAGGCGCCTTGGTCGATGGCTGCTGGATTTTGTTCGATATTAATCACATAAGAAGGATCAAGCTTATGTAGTCTGATCAGTGCTTCGTTGGCTCGTTTTGATTGACGGGATGGGTAAATCTGGCTTTTTTGGCTCGAGCGTTCAGCCTCTTTGCCATAGACAAAAATTTGTAAGCCCTGATAACTATAATTGGGGCAGAGACGATTATGATTGGCAGCTCCCTCATCAGAAAATAAATCATGAGCAGGTAGAGCATGATGAATAACAAAATGCTGTTGCGAAAAAATACGCTGAAAAAGTTGATAATTAACATTATGCTCAATGCTTCTATGAAACATGGTGATGAGATTAGCCAGTGTTATATGAACTTTATGGTCAAGCGAATCTATGCTTGGACTCACTGTTGCAGCATTAGCGGCCCACATCGCCGAAGATGAGCATAGTTTAGAAAAAATTTCCGGCATGTGCTGATGGGCCTGCTTAAATATTTCTGTGTCTGAGCCACCAAATCCTAGGCCATGGAGGGTGGGTAGATGCGGGCGATAGTGAGGTGGCAATAGTGCCTGTTTAAAGCCACGTTCAGCTAAAAAACGCATTTTATTAAGGCCCTGTAAGGCGGCAGCTTTGGGGTTTGAAGTATGGCGTTGATTTTTTTGTGAGGCAAGATTGCCATTAGAGAGTCCACCAAAATGGTGAGTAGGGCCAACCAGGCAATCAAAATTAACTTCGTTGAGGCTTCTTGCATTAGTGGTCATATAGCTTACCTTCTATGGGTTCGTTGAGAGATTAGAGGATAATAACGGTGAAAGTTGCAAGCATAGTACTCTGTGCCGGTGTTGGCAGTCGTATGAAAAGCAGCAAAGCTAAAATTTTGCACCAGCTTGCCGGCAAACCTATGGCCTATTGGCCGATCAAAAATGCTCTTGAAAGTGGTTCACATAAGCCTGTTATCGTAGTTAATCATCAAAGAGAACTAGTTGAGGCTGAACTTAAACGACATTTTCATGATCAAATAAGCTTTGTTCTGCAGGAAGTTCCTGAAGGTACGGGGTCGGCAGTAAAAGCTGCCATTGGAAAGCTTGATCCAGATTGCGAGAGTGTGTTGATTGTCTACGGCGATACTCCGCTTTTACAAAAAGCATCGCTGGATAAACTCATCACTATCCAACAAAGAAGCCATGTGCCGATCGCTCTTTTATCAACAAGAGCTGTTAATCCTACGGGCTACGGACGTATTGTTCGCAATGATGCTCAGCAGATAGTTGCTATTGTTGAAGAGCTTGAGGCTAATCAGCTGGAAAAAGAAATCAGCGAAATAAATCCTGGTGTTTATGTGTTTGATGCTGATTTCTTGCGAGAAAATATTTATAAAATTGATAATAATAATGCCAAAAAAGAATATTACTTAACTGATCTGATTAAAATTTATCTTAAATCAGGGGCCAAGCTAGGACCGGTGCAGAGCATTGAGGTTAGTTATGAAGAGATCCACGGTGTTAACGATCGTTGTCAGCTGGCTTTTGCCGAGCAGGTGCTTAATCGTCGTATGCTTGAGCGTTGGATGCTTGATGGGGTAAGTATTATTGATCCGAGCTCGACCTATATTGAAGAGAGCGTGCTTCTTGCCAAAGACGTGGTGATTTACCCCGGTGTTCACCTGCGCGGTCACACTTGTGTGGGTGAGGCCTGCGTGATTGAGAATGGTTGTGTTATTAACGATACGATTATTGAAAAAAATGCCCATATTTATCCTTATTCGTGCACCGATCAAGCTTATATCGGTGAGCGTTCGCAGGTCGGTCCTTTTGCTCGTTTACGCCCTGAGGCTCGGCTTGATCAAGATGTGAAAGTTGGTAACTTTATCGAGATTAAGCGTTCCCGCTTGAAAAAAGGCACTAAAGCAGGGCATGTGGCCTATATCGGTGATGCTGACATTGGCGAAGACTGTAACATTGGAGCGGGTAGTATTAGCTGTAACTACGATGGTAAAAATAAGTTTAGAACTATTATTGGCGATCGGGTTTTTGTCGGCTCAAATACTACGCTAGTTGCTCCATTGTCGATTGGTAATGATTCTTATATTGCGGGTGGTTCAACGATTAATAAGGAAGTTCCCAAAGAAACCTTGGCGATTGGGCGAGCCCAGCAAGTAAATAAAGCAAGGCATTGGCAAGATCGAAGCTAGAAATTTGTTAAGTAAGTTAGCTTTGAGCTAGCATATGGTGTTCTTGCTTAGGGGATCACACCATGAAAAAGCTCAAGCTTGGCCTCTATTTTTTGCCGCTTACATTCTCGTTAGCCATAATGGCTGAGCTTGCTGAATACCAAGAGCATGAAGATCGCCACTTTTCGCTAGGTATTCACGGCCTAGAATCGATTGTCGGTAATTATGGCTTGACGATGTCATCTAGGCTGGCTCGTCATGTTGAGCTGATTGTGCCATTTGAGTTTTATAGCTTTCAATATTCGCTACCTGGTTTTATTGCCATCAAAAGCGCTAGTAGTTTTGTGAACGTGAATAATGGCAAAGTTCCTGCACTTACTATGTCGCACCTACAAAGTGGCGTGGGGGCAAGAATATTTTTTTCACCGAGCGCTCTTGATTCAGGCTTTTTTTTAGCGCCAATACTTAAAGCAGGCTGGATAGAGCATAGCGATTTTAAAAGCGTTGAGTTTGATAATCAGCGAGAGGTGCTTGATGCGATAGCCAACACCCTCTACCGAGATTTACCGATCAGTAATCATTTTGCTCTAACACCGCAGTTAATTCTTGGTTATCAATGGATATCAGAGGGCGGTGGCTTGGTTCAGCTCGCTTGCTATGGCTCATATGTGTATGCTCCGGGTGCTGATACGGTATTTAATGCATCTCAAAGATTTTTGTCATCAGCTGCGGTATCACGAGCTAATAAAGCAAAACTTCCTAAAGATATTATTGAAGCCTATCGAATTTTCGCTACACAGATGAATGGCTGGCATGCCGGCATTTATTTGAACTTCGGCTTTGCAATCTAGACTAATTTCTAGCCCGATTTGCAATTATCCAGTGAGCTAGGAAGCCAGCGAGATTAATTAATAAAATAATGCATATCCATGCTAAAGCTTGCTGTGCATCTCTACGCTCTACCACGAGCAATGTCTCGTAGGATTTTTTTCTTATGCTTGGTAAATCGGTTTCGCTGGGGATAGGCTGAGGATATTTTTCATGATCATAAAAAGAATTATTCAAAAGACATTTTTTGTATTCTTGATCATTTTGGTGACATTTAAAATGATGGCTGCTGATAGTAAATGAAGGGGCACTTATTTTGATAAGATTCCAGGATAAAAAAGTGAAGGCTACCGCGATAACAATAGCTGTCAGCAGGCAGACAACAAGTGCATAAGATTCCAGTAGAGTTCGTTTCATGAAACTTCCTGTTAGAAAAAATGCTCTTCACGTGGCGGTTTAACGATCATGAACTTAGCTGGATCAAGATTTTTGCTGCCTTGCATTACTTCATAATGGAGGTGTGCGCCATGGCAGCGATCACCGGTATTACCAATGCTGCCAATTGTCTGGCCTCGTTTAACTTTTTGGCCCTTCAAAGCTAAAATTTCATTCATATGGCCAAAGCGGGTTACCACACCATATTTATGCTGAATCTCGATCATTTTGCCAAAGCTCTGATTGGTTGTGGCCAGTATGACCACACCATCAGCTGGTGAATAAACCGGTGTGCCAATTGGACCGGCAATATCAACTCCTTCATGGCGTTTGACTTCGTGTTTGAATGGATCAATACGAGTACCGAAATGGCTTGAAACATAGCCTGTAGTAGGAATGAGGCTAGGTACTAGGGTCATGATATTTTTTAGGGCTAAAGTTTTGGCTAGGAGGGCTGAGCTTTCTCTTTTAGTTTCTGCAATCGAAAAATCCATTCTTGCTAAAGAAATTTCAAGATGATTTTGATGGTGATTTTGATTTGATTTTGGGTAGCCACTAGAGAGGTCTCTAACCAAGCTGGCGAATTGGCTAGCGGTATGGTCATCAATCTCTTTTATCGCTTGAATTATTTCACGTTGAAAGAGTCTTATGTCAGTTTGATTTTCATTTAAGCGTCCAATGTTAAGACCGATATCACCCAACTGCTCTTTGAGAGCCTTATTTTCTGCGCTAAGATTCTCAATGTGCTGTTTTTTAACCTGCACGTGTAAAAATTGGCTAACTATAACAACAATTAAACAAAAACTAATCAATGAAGGTAGAGTTAATTTCATAAGCCTAGCTTTGCCATATGTTTTTAACTCAAGCAATACCTGGCAAATGATGTCAGGCAGTTTGAACTAAAATGACGGTAATATTATCATCTCCTCCATTTTTATTTGATGCGTCTATTAGGTGATTAACCGCTTTTTCCGGCGAAAAACTATTAATTAAATTAACTATATCTTGGTCTAATAACATATTATTAAGTCCGTCAGTGCACAGCATAAAAATGTCTTTTAATTTAATGGGGATTGAGAATAGGTCAGGAGCTACATTTTTTTTGTGCCCAATCGCGCGAGTGATTATGTTGCGCAAAGAACTTGATCGTGCCTCATCAGGGCTCATTATCCCGGCTTGAATTTGTTCGTTTACGAAAGAATGATCACTGGTTAGTTGATGAATATTATCTTCTCGTATGCAATAAATTCTCGAATCGCCAATGTGCGAGATATGGGCCCGCCCATCCTTGATCGCCATCGCGCTTAAGGTGGTGCCCATGCCGCGCAAGTTGGGAGAGTTTTGTCCTGCTTCATATACGTCAACGGCCGCTTTGGCGAGTGCTTGTTCCAAAGCATCGCTGGTGCTTAGACCTCGCTCTATGTGGCTGATAAATGCTTGAGTTGCGCTCTCGATGGCTAACTTCGATGCCTGGTCGCCACCACGATGGCCACCCATACCATCGGCAACCATGTAGAGGCCGTTTTCGTCGCTGGCAAAGAAAGCGTCTTCATTATTGCCCCGCTTGCGACCAATATCGCTTCGGGCCCAAGAGATAAGGCTGACCAAGACTGAGCCCCACTAAATGCTATAGTTTTGTCGAACTTATTTGTTTCAATAAGGATTCGCAAGTGATGTAAGAACAAGGAGCACAAATGTTTGAGATTAACCATCTACTGAGCGCCAAAGATAAACGTCTACTTTTGGAAGGTATGTTATTAACCCGAGCGACTGATAATGCTCTTAAAAAGCTCTTTTTGTCTGGCACTATGATCTATAAAAACCAGAGTTTTCAGGGCAAAGGTTTTCGTTCTTTAGGGCAAGAAGCAATTTTTGGGGCTGGTTATTTATTAAACCGTGGAGAGAGTTTTCAAAGTCCACAAGGCTATACTGGTGATATTATCGCTCCGCTCATACGCGATTTAGGTCTGTTTTTGTGTTTCAGCGATGGTGATGTTGAAACTGCTCTTAACGCTCAAGCTGCTAAAAGCGGTCCGCCAAGCCAGGGCCGCGATTTACACTACGGTGATTTTAGTAAAGGTATTCTCATGCCAGCTGCTCCTCTAGCGATTGCGAGCTGCACTCTCATTGGTTTGGCCTTATCGTTTAAGCTAAAACAGCAAGCACGGGTGGCTCTCAGCTTCATTGGTGAGGGAGGATCTTCTTTAGGCGAATGGCATGAAGCAATAAACTTTGCTGCGGTAAAAAAATTGCCAATGGTTTTTTGCATTGAAAATAACCAAACCGCTCTTTCTACACCCATAAGTCAGCAGTGTCGGGCAAAAAATTTCGCGGATAAAGCTATAGGCTACGGTATAAAATCTATGATCATTGACGGTAATAATGTCGAAGAAATGGCGGCAGGTTTTAAATATGCTGCTGATTATGCCAGATCCGAACATGAGCCCATTCTTATCGAAGTGATTACCATGCGTATGTGTGGTCATGCTCATCATGATGATATGCTTTATCTTGGTCATGACCCTGAACTATCTTTTGTTATTCCAGAAATAAAAAAAAGTGGCTATGTTGATTATGATTTATATGAAAAATGGCGCATAAAAGACCCGATTGTTAATTATAAAAATAAGTTATTATACGATAAAATTATTGACACTAATTGGCTGCAAGAGACTGAGCAAGCGGTAACGAATAGAGTTGCTGTAGCTGTATCTGCCATCAAAGCACGACCGTGGCCTGAACTTAAGCTTGATGATGCTATGGTCTATTCTATGCCCTATGATTTTAGCCAGCCTAAACTAGAGCCAGCTGCCAATTACTTATTTGATCCAGAGGGTATTAATTATCTACAGGCTATTGCACAGGCTAGTCTTAAAGCTATCAAAGAATATCCTTGTTATATAATTGGTGAAGATGTTGGCCAACCCTATGGCAATGCTTTTATGATGTATAAAAATATTCCTGAGCAGTATCACGATAAATTTATTAATACGCCCATCAGTGAAAATGCCATTGTTGGTGCTTGCGTGGGTATGGCTTTGGCTGGTTTGCGCCCGATCGGTGAGATTCAATTTAATGATTTTTTAGCCTGTGCCATCAACCAAGTAGCCAATAATGCTGCCAAGCATTATTTTCGCACTGGTTTAGCTCTAGCCATGGTCTTACGCTTGCCTTACGGCGGTTTACGTCGTGCGGGACCATTTCATAGCCAAGATACCTCGGCATGGTTTTATCGTTGTAGCGGTCTCAAGATCTTTGCGCCTAGTACCCCCCATGATGCTTATTTTATGCTGCTAAAGGCAGCAGCAGACCCGGATCCGGTGCTGTTTTATGAGCACATCGCGCTCTATCGCGACCCAAAAATTAAGCAAATAATACCAGAACTTAGTTGGGATATCACAGGGGCAAGCATTGTCAGGCCTGGTCATCAGCTGACCATGATTAGTTATGGAGCCTTTGTGCACCGTGCTGTGCGCGTAGCTGAAATCTTACAAGCAGAGCATAATTTGAGCGTAGAAGTGATAGATTTGCGCTACTTAATGCCACTTGATTTTGCCACCTGCTATAGCAGTATCAAGAAGACTTCGAGGGTGTTATTGGTCAATGAGGATACAGCTTCTGGCAGTATTTTGCAGTCGCTTGCTGCATCTATCAGTCAAGAGCTTTTTAGTTATCTCGATGCACCAGTGACTGTACTTGGGGCCAGAAATATCCCTGTGCCTTATGCACCCTCGCTTGAAGATGCCTATTTGCTGAGCGAAGATGAAATGATAACCAGGGCGATAGCTTTGATTAATTATTAACCATTTTAATGCTTGTTATGAGGAGTATCTGGTGCTTTCTTTAGCCACAATCAATCAAACTATGGCCGAACGGATGGCGCCAATACGGAATCAGACCGATCCTGGGAGTCTGCTTATTCATGAGATTTATCGCTCCATTCAGGGAGAGAGCTCTCACATGGGGCGGCCTTGCGTATTTATTCGTACTACCGGTTGTCATTTACGCTGTTCTTATTGCGATACGGAGCCAGCCTTTTTTAGGGGCCAGATTTTAAGTATTGATATGATTATTGAGCGGGTAGCAGAATATGGTATTAAAGTTGTTGAGCTCACCGGTGGCGAGCCTTTGCTGCAAGCCGGAAGCTTTAATTTGCTTGATCGCTTAGTTGATCTTAAGTACACGGTATTGCTTGAGACGTCTGGAGCAGTTTCTATTGCTAAAGTAAATCGCCGGGTAAAGGTAATTCTTGATATAAAAATGCCGTCTTCAGGTGAACAGGCAAAAAATGTTTCATCTAATCTGGACATTCTATGGCACGGCTGTGAAGTAAAGTTTGTCATTGCCAGTATTGAAGATTATCAATACGCCAAAAATTTTTGCTACCAGCATAACTTATTTGATCGCATTGAAGTGCTGTTTTCTCCGGTCGTGGCGCAAATTGATGCCAAAGAATTGGTTGATCTTATACTCAATGACCATTTGCCGGTCCGTTTTCAGTTGCAACTACATCGGGTTCTTTACGGAGAACAAGCTGGCAAATGAGAGATTTGCTCGCTTGCAAATACTGATAAAAACAGTAATTTCGCCGGGTTATTTCATGTGCACTGCTAACAATATCGGAGATGATCATGCTCAAAGAGCAACTTATTGGCCTTGTCATGAAAGCCTTGCTAGGAGCATACCATGCTGGGAATAGTGATCAGAAAAAAACCAGAAGAAGCTCGATTAGGCCGGCTAAAGAAATTGTTTCAGTTCATGCTGATACGATATTAAAAGACGTTAAAAAAAACGAGGCTCGCCTACCTAAAAAAAATGATGAGCTTAAAGGTAAAAAGAGTCTTGCCTATTTAGTATGGGCTTTGGGCCATGCTCATCGAGCTGAGATTAAACAAGGTATTTCTGTGCACGATGTTAGTGCTTTGTTATATCGAGCTAATAAGATTGAACTCTACCCGATTAATATATCGAGAGTGCTTCACACTAACGGCAATTTAGTAAGGCAAATCAGTCATCATAATCGAACTAAAACTTACCTATTAAGTGAGGAAGGGGAACATATATTTATGGATAAATTTCTTTAAAATGGCTTATAATATGTGTTTTTATTGTGCTGGTATAAAAGCATGCTTAGGAGCGTAAAATGTCGCAAAAAAGTAGTATCGTAAGCTGGTTAGATGATAACCGCGATATGGGCATTGAGGCTCTAAGAATCTACCTCGGCATCGATCTTACGCTTAAAGGTTTGCAGTTTATACTTAATAAAGATTTAGCAGTTGAGTATCTGTCGCAAGTGTATCTGCCTGTAATTTTAGTGTTGTTCTTATTGTTATTTTTTACGGTCTACGGCAGCGGGCGTTTGTCGGTCGATAATATTATTGAAAAACGTCGATCGAAATAAGGGCTCTTCATCGGCGTGTCATGTTTTGGCAGCGGCGCGCCATATCGCTTAAATAATTTTCCAAAAAGTCAACGAGATCTTCCTGGTGATGGGAGTTTTTTTTGCGCAGGGCAAAATCAATACAATCGCTGATACTGGGCCGACCTTTTTGTCCATCAAGAGGCCAAAATTTACGGCGCCACGTTTCACCAAACATAATTAAGATGGCCTCTCGCTCCAATGCTGTCATGATAGCCCCTCACTCTTTATATTTAATATGCTACGAAATTGATGAACCCCGCAAATTTGTTCACTATTTCTTTCTTAATACTGTGTCATTTGACGCTTCGAGCTAATCTGCTAGAGCATGGCAATGGCTGCACCACTTGGACATATTGTATGCGCTTTAGCCTTGCTTAACAGCGGGCAGGCGCCTATTGCCGATCAGGAAGCTTTTTTAGCTGGAACCAGTTTTCCTGATATTCGCTATGTCAGCGATGTTAGCCGTAAGACGACTCACTTTTTAGCCGATACTTCTCTCAACTATGTTTTTGATGCCAATACTTCTTTTGAATCAGGTCGCCGTTTTCATGTCTTTGTTGATAGGGCTCGTGAACGTCATATGCGCGATCATAATGCCTACCATTTTGTCGAGCATGGTCCCTTAAAAACTCAGATGCTGAAGCTAGTAGAAGACCGTGTGCTATTCGATATACTAAAAAACGATCAAATACCAAATAAGATATTTAATCGCATCTATGATGAAGAAGCAAACTACGGTATTCCTCTGGCTGATATTTTAGCCTGGCATAGGATGCTAAAAATTTATTTAGATACGAGTTATTGGTTTGGTATTTATCGCTATTTTAGTGTTATAAAAGAATATAGAAGTTCTTTTGGTTTTCCTAAAAACTATACTTTATGGCAAAAAATTAAAGCTGCCGGTTTTTTTATCTATGCCTATTATCAGATTGAAAGATTGAGCAGAGATCAAGAACTGAGAACGATTATTCTCGATTTCTATCAGCATAAAATCAATGATTTACTTAGTCAGTACTCAGCGACTTCCATTAGATTAAAGATCTCTTTTGATGAGCGTAACCATGCCACGTTCTTGTTCGCGCGATTGCTCAACAAAACCTAGTTTATAATATAATTTCAAAGCAGGTTTATTAATCAATCTGGTATGTAAAATAACAGATTGAGCACCACGAGCCTTGAGTGTACTCAGCGCATGAACAGCGAGACGCTCGCCTAAGCCCTTACCACGATATTTCTCATCTATCGCCAATAGCCAAATAAAGCCCTGGTTGGAACTTTTCATATAAAAAGAAACAAAGCCACTGGCCTTGTCTTCTACTTCTACCACGTCAATGCGAGCCTCACCTTTGCGGCTGGGATCCATATTAGGGGCTTGCCAGCCTAAGAATTTTTCGGGTGAAAAGTCTGGGTTCTCAGAGAGCCAAAACTTATTGGCATTGATCAGGCTTACGAGAGTTTGATAGTCTCGATTAGGGTCATAAGTTCTGATTCCCAAGTTGGTGCGATTTTGATCGCCAGAGAGATAAAAAATGCTGGCCACAGCAAGCAAGGCCAGCATGGTTATTAACGCGATATGACGTTTTTTTATGCGACTCAGCATCAACCTAATCCTTAAGAAACGTTACGAATTACCTTACGAAAGTTAGTGCGTAGCTCATCCTTGCGAACCCGGATGGTTTTTGGGGTTACTTCTACCCACTCATCATCATCGATCCATTCGATCGCTGAATCGAGATCAAAGGGATAAATACCTGATAGCTTGGTCGATTCGTCTTTACCTGAAGCGCGCATATTAGTAAGTTTTTTTTCGCGAGCAGGATTGGCGTTAATGTCATTCATGCGGTTATTTTCGCCAAAGACCATACCCTCGTAAACTTTGGCCCCAGCACCAATGAAGAGCTTGCCACGATCTTGCAAGTTAAATAAACCGTACTCAGTAGCCATGCCGCTACGGTCTGCTACCAGCGCACCGTTTGCCCGCGATAGGCGCTTACCCAAAAAGGGTATCAGGCCCTTAAAAGAACTCGAGTAAATCGCTTCGCCCTTAGTACGAGTAAGCAAGGTTGAGCGCAGCGCAATAAGACCACGGCCAGGAATGGAAAACTCCATGCGTACCCGGTGTGAGCCTTCAAGGCTGACCATAGATTCCATACGACCACCACGTTCTGATAAAAGCTCAGTTACGGTGCCAACGAAATTATCTGGCACGTCAATTACCATTTGATCTTCAGCCTCAAACATTTCGCCATCTTTAATATGAGGAATAATTTCAGGTCGTCCTACCATAAGCTCGTAACCACGACGACGCAGTTCTTCGAGCAAAATAACGATCTGAAGCTCACCGCGGCCTTTTAATAAGAACATTTCAGGCACTTGGGTGGGTTCAATATCAAGAGCTACGTTAGTCAAACAAGCTTTCTTAAGCACTTCTTCCAACTTACGACTGGTTAAATATTCACCTTCTTGGCCAGCGAAGGGCGAAGTGTTGACAGAAATTTTGACTGCCACTGAGGGAGGATCAACTGCTATACGGGTGAGCGCCTGAGTTACTTCTTCTTGGCAAATAGTATCGCCAATTTTAGGAGCACCGAAACCTGCGATTAGGCAAATCTGTCCTGCACCAAGCTTTTCAACTTTTTTAGTGCCTAAACCGAAAAAAGTTTCCAGCGAAGTTACCGCAAAGGGATTTCTTTTATTGTCTTCATCAATAAGAACAACGCGTTGACCTATTTTTACTTCACCCGATTCTATACGACCAATAGCTACCTGGCCCACGAACGATGAATACGACAGGTTAGCCACCAACATGCGAAATTGACCATCGTTGGCGATTTTAGGTGATGGAAACTCGTCAACAATTAAGTCGAGTAAATCGTGTAAATTTTCTTTAACCACACCCTTATTTTTGCTGGCCCATCCTTGTTTGGCGCTGGCATAAATAATGGTGTATTGAGTTTGTTTTTCGTTAACCGCAAGGTCAAAGAACAACTCCATAATTTGCTCTTCAACTTCATCGATACGAGCATCAGGTCGATCAACTTTGTTAATAACCACGGCCACGTGTAAACCTTGCTCAAAGGCCTTTCTTAGCACGAAGCGAGTTTGTGGCAGTGGGCCTTCAGCAGCATCAACAAGCAAAAAAGCGCCATCGGCCATGAAGAGGGCTCTCTCAACTTCCCCGCCAAAATCAGCGTGGCCGGGGGTATCGATAATATTGATTTGTGTGCCGCGCCATTCAAAGTTGGCATTCTTGGCAGTGATGGTAATACCTCGTTCTTTTTCGAGTTCGCCCGAGTCCATTACTCGCTCATCCATATGCTGATGAGCTTTAAAAAGACCTGCTTGTTGAAAAAGATTGTCGATCATCGTAGTTTTGCCATGGTCAACGTGGGCAATAATGGCGACATTACGAATATTCTGGCTGGTTTCGGTCATGGTTGATAAATCCAAAAAGTAAACAATATGTCTTAAATTCATCTCTTTAATATCATAGTTTTCAGATGTGACAATATATAGGCCTTGCCAAAGCCAGATCAAAAAAATACTGTTCTTCTGGGTGTTTGCTCTATGAAAAGGTTACCAAGTGACTGATTTTGTTGCTTTAAATCGGGAATTTCACTCGCAGGGTTATCTCCACGTGAAATCGTTGATTGACTCGCTTAGCTGTGAGCGCTTGGTTGGGCGCATGCGAGAGCTGGTCTATGCCAGGGCGCCTGCGGATCGTAGGTATACTTTTGATGCCGGTGAAAAAAAACATACGAGCGGTGACTTTTTTCTCAGTTCTGCGCATAAGATCTCCTTTTTTTTCGATCCTAAAGCCAGATTTACTAAGACAGGCAAAGACTCAGATCCATTCAATTCACTCAATAAAGTTGGCCACGCTTTGCATGATTTATGCCCGGTTTTTGCTAAGTTTTCTCATCAACCGCAATTTTACCAATTATTAAAAGCCTTGGGTCAGCGTTCGCCCCAACTTGTGCAGTCAATGTTTATCTTTAAACAACCCGAATTTGGCGATGAAGTAACTGCTCATCAAGATGCATCCTTTCTTTATACCGAGCCTATTTCAGTAATAGGTTTATGGTTTGCCTTGGAGGATGCCGATCAAGAAAACGGCTGTTTATGGCTTAAGAAAGGCGGTCATCGAGGTCCTTTAAAAAACCGCTTTATCAAACAGCATGACAAGCTTATTTTTGGCAATAACCAACGGGTTGATTGGCCTCTTGCCGATTTTGATCCATTGGTCGCTAAAAAGGGCGATATGGTAGTACTACATGGTTTATTGCCACACTTTAGCAAAAAAAATTACTCTCACAGAACACGTTTTGCTTATACTATTCATTCGATTGATCTAGCAGCTTATTATCCAAAAAATAATTGGCTAGCACGGAGATAATTAGGATGAAAAATTATGGCAAAACAATTGTTTTTATTTTTGTTGTAGTTGTTTTGACCTTATTGGGGTGGTCTTTTTTTAGTCAAAATGACCGAAAAAATATAATTATTTCCGATCGAATGAGTGATTTTATTGAGTCTATAGATCAACATAAAATAGCTAAAAATAAGATGCTTATTATTTTTGATTTAGATGACACACTTTTTATGTCTTCAATAATGCTTGGAACACCTGCTTGGTTTTATAATATGGTTAACAAGCTAAGGATCAGTGGAATACCTTCTGCTGAGGCCTATACAGTGATTGGCGATATCGATCGTATTGTGCAGGAGTATGCTCTGGTAGTAGCAGTTGAGCCTACTACACTGAATGCTATCCGTCGTTGGCAGCTTGAAGGGGCGATGGTGGTTGCCCTGACATCGCGCCCCATTTCTTTCCAAAGCATTACTGATGAGCATTTAGAACAGATCAATATTGATTTTTCGATACCCGTATTTTCTTGCATAGAGCAAGAGTGGGACCTTAGCGTTGGCGGTTTTAACAATGGTGTAATATATGTTGGGGATAACTTAAGCAAAGGTCAGGCCTTCCAGCAATTTTATGAGCGGACCTTGGCATGCGGTATGAAGATAGATCTCGTTGCTCAAGCTGATGATCAACAACGCTATGTGGTAGAAATTGCCAACTTGGCTAAAAACGAGGGTTTAGCTTTTATGGGTCTTATTTATGGCGGAGCTTTAGCTTTGCGAGAGTTTAATATTGACGAAGCTAACCGGCAGCTCCATGAGCTCGAAAAAAATCTTGGTCGTTCGATTATTCCTGAGCAATACAGAAAAGAGTTTGCTTATAACAATTAATCTTCTAATCTTCAAAGTGACTTGTTAAGTTCAGACTAAATATTTTGGCGTTTTCTGGCGGATTATTGGCTTCCGATTCAACTTTGGGTGAGCTATCTAGGTTTACCAAAGTATAAACTAGAGCTATCAATGTTATCGTTGATATCAGTATAGCTAAAATACCTAGCTTTATTTTCATAATAATCCTTTATTATAGTTATCGATAAAAATAACTCAATTGTTGTCTTTTAAATCAATGCCAATAGGATAGATTGATTTGGCTCGTAATTCAAGGATAACTATGACCAAAGGGCAAAAAATTTTTAGCAACAGTAAAATTGTTTTGACCAGCATTCCTCATCTGTCTGAGGCTGAGCTCATAACATTGATTGCTCATCATAATCGGTGCTATTTTGATGATGATGACCCAGAAATTAGTGACGAAGTTTTTGATAAATTGGTAGAGGCTTTGAGGTTTATTAATCCTCAGGCCGAAATTTTATTTGATATTGGTGCTAAGCCTCAGCAACAAATGATCCACGAACGACCGATGCTGTCATTGGATAAATGTTATGACAATGAGAGTTTTTTCAAATGGGCCGAAAAAATTAATGGCAACTTAGTAGCCATGCCTAAAATTGATGGTGTGGCCTCAAGCCTGATTTATTCTACAGGTGGTCTTTTAATTGGAGCAGCTACGCGCGGTGACGGCTTGGTTGGTGAAAGTATCATTGATAATGTTAGAGTTATTGATGATATTCCTAGTAGTTTGCCAACTCATATTTTGGTTTCTTTAGAAATTTATGGCACCTTTGAAGTAAGGGGTGAGATCTTTTTGCCGATTAGCCGTTTTAGTGAGCAATATGCCAATAATTTCTCTAACCCTCGTAATTTGGCAGCCGGTGCCTTAAAACAAAAAGATGTTGAGCGCTCCAAATCCTATGGTCTGAGTTTTTTACCTTACGATTTGAGGGGTTGTGTAGTTAGAAGTGAAGAAGAAAAGTTTATCGTGCTCGAAAAACTAGGTTTTCGCGCTATGCCATGGCAAGTAGTGGAAAATAATGCTCAGGCGATTAAACGTGTTGAATATTTCTTAGCGAAGCGCGGAAAACTTGATTATGAAATCGATGGGGTAGTTTTTCGGGCTAATGCCCTCAGCGATCAAACGCGCCTCGGTGAGACTGCTCATCACCCGCGTTTTGCTCTTGCTTACAAATTTCAAGGTGATTCTGCTCAAACCGAGTTAACTGGGGTTGAGTGGTCTGTGTCTCGCAGTGGTGCAATTACTCCAGTTGCCTTGGTTAATCCTGTTTTTATCTCTGGTGCGAGTGTTACTCGGGCAAGTTTACATAATCTAGGTATTTTTCGCGCTTTAGCTTTGTGTGAAGAAAGTCTGGTGATTATCAATCGCCGTGGGGGTGTGATTCCTCATGTAGAAAGCGTATTAAAGACCCGTGGTGCCATGCTTGAGCCTCCTTCATGCTGTCCTTCCTGTTTCCAGCCTGTGTTGATAGCCGGTGATTTTTTGATGTGCGGGGCCAAAGAAGAATGTGAGGAAGTGGTAGTCGCCAATTTAATCCATTTTTGCCAGGTTATTGGTATTGAAGGTCTTGGCGAAAAAATAATTCGTAAATTATATAAGCAATCTTTGTTAAAAACTTTTAAAGATGTTTATGAACTCAAATTTGAAAACTTATTAACAGTGGATAGAATGGGCGAAGTTTTGGCCAGAAAACTTATAGCTGAAATTGCTAATCATAAATCAATAAATTTAGCTGTTTTTATACGGGCACTAGGTATTGATGAAATAGGCAATAATATTGCAGGATTGTTAGCTAGTAGTTTCCCTGGTTTAGAAGTTATTCGTAAATTGAGTGTCGAAGATTTGATGCCGATTCATGGTATTGGTGAGCGGATTGCTTGTTCGCTGGTAGCAGGCCTCAAAGCTAAGTCTAAGCACATAGATGATTTACTGAAAATAATCACAATAAACAACCAAGAAAAGTTAGATAAATATATTGATAATTCTCATGTTTTTTACAATAAAAATATATTATTCACCGGTAAAATGGCTTATTTGGATCGAAAATCTGCCCAGGAACTAGCTAAAAAACTTGGTGCTAAAACGCCGATGGCAATTAGTGCGGTGGTTGATTATTTAGTGGTTGGTGAAGATGGTCACACTAAAAGCACGAAGCACAAAACTGCGGAAAAACTAATCAGCCAAGGTAGTTCACTGAAAATTATTAGCGAGCGTGAATTTTTAGCGCTGAGCGGCAACAAATTAGCGGCATGAGCGCTAGCACTCTTCGGGGTGCTGTATTTATGCGAATAAAAAGCCTAAGGCTAGTGCTGGTAATTTTGTTGTTAATGCCGGCTTGCAGTGAGACAGAGCAAGATAGTCATCGCTTAATTAATCCCTATCAAAAAAAATCAATTTTCAATTCTGATTGGCAAAAACAAGGCATTGGCCAAGAGGAGTGGTATTACCGCACTACGGTTATTGATGCTCCAGCCAATGCTCAGGCTCTTGGTATCGCTGAAGGGCATCTTTTACATCCTGATCTTATTCGCTGGGAAATAACCAAGGATATGCTGATTGGTTGGCGTGTGAATGCTTCGGTGGTCGGCGCTGATCATGAAGAAAACCCTGGAGTTAAACATAATTATCGTGGAGCGCCCGTGGTGGCTTTTGCTATTCTTGAACATATCGATCTTGGCTCAGAGCATAGCGACTTACCATGGTACGATCGTGCTAATATGCGGGTAGACTGGTCGAAAAATATTGTTGATAAGGGCATCTCATCGAGCAAGCTATACACTAAGCTTAGCCATAATGTAGATAGTTCATGGGTGGGTCATCCTAATCGTTTGCGTATTTCTGATAAAGCGATCGATTTAAGTATCAGACATCCAGTCGAAGTGTCTCAGGCTTCCAGTGAGGATAGTGCTGTACCGGTGATTGATGTTCGCCATTCATTTATTAAAAAGGCCCCTAGCGATTTTGAACCGCTTCCTATGCCGGATTCGCTTAATAAGCGTATGGGATTTTTTCGTACTAATTACGATGGACGAAGGCTTTATGATCAAGATACTGGATTGGTTTTCAATGCTATAAACAATGCAACAATTTTTAATATTTGGCAGCAAAGCATTGATCATCGTGGCCGATTAATACCTATAGAACAACGTACACCAAAAGCGATTATTTATTACACTAATTTATTGCATCCTGACAACTTATTTGCAGCTTCATATCGTGCTGCGCAAGCATGGGATATGGCATTGAGGGAGGTGGTTTTTTATGCCCAGCCTGGCAAATATCAGTCTCTTGACCAGGTTCCCACTTTGTATGTGCTTAGGCCCAATAGTTGTCAGCTTGATAAGATCAAATCTTGGTTCACTAAGCTTGGCCCTGAGATTAGTGATCAGGTACAAGTATCAGCACGGTTACGCTTAACTGATGTTGAGCATAAGCTTTTATCTGTGCGACACATTGCTGATTATAGCCAGGCTCAGGCAGTAGAAATTAGTGCGAAACGCTCGCTTGAGCAAATTTGTTCTGCTTTGGAGTTCTATACTGAATCTTGGCCTGAGCCTTTTATCTATCAGCGAGCAGGAGACTTACGCTTTAATTTAATCAACGCTGTGGTTGATAATAATACTACCAAATGGTCAGGCTATGGTCCGATGTTTTCTGACCCAATCAGCGGGGAAACGATTTCGGCAACTGCTAACGTTAATCTTAAGTACATAGATCTGAAAGCACAAAAAATCTCTCAACAAATAGCTTTATTGAATGCTAAATCACCAGGCATGCTAGCCATATTTAGCTCGGCATCAGTCTCTGCTGAGATTAAGACCAGCACTCAAGAGCGGCTGCTAGCAAATGACTTTGCCCCTAATTACGAGCCTGAAGTGAGAGCTGAGCGGATCTGGGGGCCGGCTGGTTCTGGGTTTAGTGAACAAGAGGATCGTTTACTAAAATCACTTGAGTCTAAGTCTGTACCAGCTGGATTAGGGCCTGCTTTGATGGATCCGGTGAGCCTTATTGATGATATCGCTTTGGGCTTAGCAGTTAAATTTGCTCATGTGTCTGAGCACGAGCGTTTTTTAAAAATTCGTGAAGCGATCTATCTGGCTGTTTTACAGCATGAGTTAGGCCATAATATTGGTTTACGCCATAACATGGCAGGATCTTCAGATGCTTTGAACTATGGATCGCGATTTTGGTTTATCGAGCAGTTGCCTGCTGATCTTAAAGCTGCACGCTATCTTCTTTCTGACGCCACTCTTGTCAAAGAACTTGACGAATGTGTTGCTGATAGCAATCAGCTTAATCTTAAACTCAGTACTCAAGATTGCTTGCAGCAGAAAAACGGTATGTATTCAAGCATTATGGACTATCACGCCACCGCCCTGGCCAACTTACAGGGCCTAGGTTTATACGATAAAGCTGCACTAAAACTTGCTTATGGCCATATTATTGAAGTGTTTCCCAAAGCTAATCTTATGATTAATGATGCTAAGATCGATCTTAAAAAATGGCTGCGATTAAATAACTATCGCCATATTCCTAAGGCCTTGCTTAAAAACTACGCTGCTATTAACCAACGAAATCACGTGAAGCTTTCATGGGATGCCGATGGCAGCATGCTTAACATACCCAATAATGCTGTTCCCTATGCCTATTGTGAAGATGCGAGTGGTAAGCAAGGCCCTACCTGTTTATCATATGATTTTGGGCCAGATATGAAGTCATCAGCAGCGTGGCTAAAGTCACGGTATTGGACGCAATATCTTTTAAATCATGGTGATCAAGTTAAATCAGTAGCTTTGGATATCGATATACTCGATAGATTTTCTCATATGATGAGATGGTTTTATTATTATACAACCAATGACCCAGATTTTTCATCATCTTATGCAGGCAAAGATTACCTGCAGGCCGTAGCCATGGGGCTTAACCATTTTGCTCAAGTAATTGCTACACCAGAACCCGGAGCTCATGTTAGCGCGCCATCATGGTCGCTTGAGCAATCGAGATCTTATGTTGATACTAAAGATCGTATGAGCCCGGCTAAGCTTTTAGTACCCATGGCTGATTTAGATGAATGCGATGCTCGAACAATTACCAAAAGCAGTGATCAAGGCCAGCTAAAAGGTAGATTATCCTATCAGTTTGTTGATGTTCCGCTGGGATTAGGAAGGCCTTATTATTCAGGTTTTGAGCATGATCTCGAAGAAAGTCACGTTATATATAGTGGGTCTGCACTAGTTAAAAAATATGCACTTTATAGGTTAATTGCTCCTATGCTTAGTCCTGCGATCAGTAATATAGACCGCCCAGATATGGTTGGTATGGGATGGTATGACATCTTTCCTGATGCGGTAATAAAAATACTAAGTTCTGTGATAAATCATCGTTATGATCAGCTTGGCCCCCTAGTTGATGAAAAATCTCATATCAGTCAGAGAGATATTATTAATGAAAGTACATTAGAGATTATTAATTATAAAGATCAGCCTAGTATTATCCCGGCACTCGGTGAAGATCTCTCTCAGTTTGCCTTAGCCAATACGATCGCCTATCTTCCCTCAGCCATAGATCAAGTGTTCTGCAAAGGCTGTCGTGATGATATTGATTTTGGTAGCGAGCTAGCTGATAAAGTTATCAGCTATACTCATCTTAGCGGTTACACTTATCAATCAGCTCAGTCTGCAGCGATTGGCTCAGACTTCTTATTACAAGCAAGCCAACAAAAAGACCGCTACCTCAAGCTTAAACACTGTATTGATGACGAAAATACTAGAAATACTGATCCATTTTGTATGTGTGTCAGTACGGTTGAACGCAAAGATTATGATGATTGGATTTGTTGTGAAGAAGGAACTTCATGCAATGGTCCTCGGCTTAAGCCTGTGGGCAGTGCCCAGTGCTCGATGGCCGATCTTGCTCGACGTAAAAATCAAGCCAAAGACCAATTAGATGCCATGGTTTCTGTGATTGATGAATTCCGTATGTTGGTCAAAAAAGCAGAAACATCCAAGTAAATAGTTATTCGCCGGGGGGCTTATGAAGTTTTTATGGTCTATGCTGATTGTATTGCTGCTATTTGTTTTGGCATGCCAAGATGATCCTGATATTTTTCCTGAAACTAAAATCATCGCTACAAGAAAAAGCCAGTTTAGTGGCGAGTGGTTTGTGCGCAGTGTTATTATTGATAAACAATCGCATAATGCTTTTCAGTTTGTAGGACTCGAATGCCCAGTCGAGCGCGTAAAGTTTCAAATTACTGAGGATAAGCTGTTCGCTTATAGTGGTGAAGATGATAGAAACCAGAAGCTGGTGGCGGCATTTAATATCAAACAACACTTTGACCAAGGCCACCATACTGACCGCCCTTGGTCAGAGCGTGAGTATCTCAAGATAGATTGGTCGCAAAACTTAGTACCTCATGTTGAATGTAATGGCTGGCTTCAGTCAATTACCATGACAAATCTATCTAATAACGATGTGGTTGATCCCGCCGAGCCTTATTTAGTAAGAATAAGCGATGATTATATGGAAACAACCCTTAATGCTATTGTCACTCCTGACCAGGAAACCTGCAATAGTATTGGTGAGACTAACTGTGCAGCGGCTAATTATCGGGTTAAATTTTCATTTCGTAAGCTAAATAATAATAATGATTATCAAAAACGTAATTATCCAGATTATGAATACTTAAAATATGGAAAAAACTCTCATGGATATTGCTTAGAAGGAGATGATGGCTGTAATAACACAAGCGATTTATATCTTTATTCTGATGCTCAGAGAATAAGTAAAATATGCGATCCATTAAAAGATAATCTCAGCTCTTGCGCACCTGTAAAAATCAAGCTTAATAGCCAGTTTGGATTTTTTCGTACCACTTTTGATCGCTATGATCGTAAAAATGGCTTTGTAAGAAGAGACCAGCAACAGCTGATCAATCGTTGGAATTTATGGCAGCACAGTATTGATGCCAATGGTCAAGTTATCCCATTGGCTGAACGTAAACCAAAAAAAATTATTTATTATTTAAACCCAGGATTTCCTGCGGATTTAATACCTGTAGTAAAAAAAGTTGCACAACATTGGAATATTGCTTTTCTTAACCTTGTTAGCCAAATAAAAAACCAACTTACTATTGAGAAAACCAGATCTTTATATGGCGATTTATTTGAGATAAGAGAAAATAGCTGCAACAAGAAAAACGTAGAAAATTATCGGGATAAATATCGGTTAGAAAATGTTTTATTTGATTATGGTATTAGTGTCATTAATGACGATACAGTTGAAAAGACTTGTGCGGTTTTAGCATGGGCAGCTAAATCTCAAGGTTTGGATGATATATTTTCCTGGCAGCAAACAGGGGATTTGCGCTATAGTTTTGTTAATGGTGTTACAAAACCTGAAGGAGCAGGCCTTCTTGGCTACGGCCCATCAGGGGTTGATCCGAAGACCGGAGAAATAATTAGTGCTAATGCTAATATATATCTTGCAGCAATTACTAATTACGCCACTAA
>Ga0075152_10000080_pt1 | contig 72706 bp, 68 predicted proteins | sample JI61114C2DNA_FD_70964 | JGI IMG/M metagenome (GOLD analysis project Ga0075152, IMG submission 70964) | Wastewater effluent complex algal communities from Wisconsin, to seasonally profile nutrient transformation and Carbon sequestration -... | ecosystem: Engineered > WWTP > Effluent > Algae...
TTCAGATGGTCTTACACTAATCAGTTGCTTTTCAGTTTTGGGCTACTCCTTCTTACCGAAGTTTTGTATCGGTTTACTAATGTGCCGGGTTTCGATCAACCCTTTACAGACCAACACAATTTCGGCAACTACATGGATCTTATCTTGATGAATAAAATAAATAGTGGAGGCTGGGTAGCTATTAATTGCATACCCACAGCGGCACACACCATTTGGGGAGTTTTAGCCGGCAAGCTTTTGCTTTCGGATAAACCGGGTAAAGAGAAAATAAAATGGTTAGTTATTGGTGGTGTAGCGGGACTAGTTATTGGTTTTGCTATGGATGCAACCATTACCCCCATCATCAAACGCATTGCGACTAGTTCATTTACATTGGCATCGGGTGGATGGTGTCTGCTTGGACTCGCATTATTCTATTGGTGGATTGATATTAAAAACCACAAGCGGGGGCTCAACTTTTTTGTTGTGGTTGGGATGAACTCATTGTTTATTTATTTGTTTTTTGAAATTGTAGCAAGCCGTTGGTTCAACGAGTGGGCCGGTGCCGTAACCAATGGGCTTATGGGAATCATTCATGTACCTCATGGATTAATGATGATCATTACCTCGCTTGCAATTTTTGCCTTCGAATGGAACTTGTGTAAGTTCCTTTATAAGAAGGGAATATTCTTTAAGATTTAATCAATGAATTAGAATCTTTCTCGCGTTGCCTGAATAGATTTTCTTGAGCACGCTATCGCGTAGGCCAAATCCATATAATGGCCAGTGGTAGCCGAATAAATCAATTTCATAAAAATGTTCGTCCGTACTTTCAAGGATTCGAAATGTGGCTGCATACATATCAGGATCGTAGCCCATGTCTGTTCCATATAAAAGTCTGTCCTGATATTTTTCGAAGAATGCATTCATATAGCGCGGTATAGGTGCGGTTTCGCCATAGCGGGCAGCAAAATCGGCATATAAATTATTGTAGTTGTTAAATAGGCTCCCCAATATCTCAAGATCATATTCGCAGTTTGCTAAATGGCATGCTATAAAAGTTGTTTTTGGGTTAGCTCGTACTGCGTTCTCCAACGTTTTTATTAGTTGGCCATGATTTAGAATTCCTTTTTGGGTGAGATCTATTCTCCAGGTATAGGCATTCATTAATCCATCATTTGTAGAGTCCATTGGCAAATACATCCAATAAGGATCGGCCACGTGAATGTTAACTGGCATTTTAAGCGCGGCACATTTTTCAAACAAAGGTTTCATTTGAACGTCATCAACATGCAACCCATAACCTGGTGTGGGTAGTGAATTTAATTCACCCAATCCTTTATCTCCTAATTCACCAACACCCCGCGCGCCTACTTTGTAGCATCGTTCCAATTCTTTAACAGCATGCTCAATCCAGCCTGCATTTGGATAGCCGGTGTAATCAAACCCGCACCATACCTCAAAACGATTCCCGTAAGGAGCATATTTGGAGTATACGCTATCAAAGCTTGCGCCTGTAAACTGAGTCATAATAATTGTTTTTTCTATACCCGCTGCATCCATATTTTTTACCCATTTCGCTAAGTCTGCTTCGTTGTTTGCGTATGCATGCGAATGCATATCAATAACTGGATACTTTGCCTTGGGTTTGTTTGATACAGGTATTTTAAATATAGATTTTGGTCTATAGTCCTTCAACTTAATAGTGTTAGGATTTTGCGCCATTAGTCCTGTTATTACTATTGACAGAAAAATGGTAAAAGCAGTTTTTGTTAGAACATTTTTCATATACTTAAGTTTATTAGGTTTCAGATTATAATGTATCATGAGATTCACTTGGCAGTAAAAGGTTGATGGTTCACCTCATCTTTAATAATAGTTTTTAATTCAATTGATTTTTTCTCCAATTGCTTCAGGAGTGTAATTTGATTTCCAGCACGCACCAGATTATTATCTTCATAAGCAATACCGTAATACGTATCGTTGTTAAAATAATCAGCTAAAAACCGAATGGCTTGCATATAAATTATAAACTGCCCGGAGTAGAGAATAAGCTCTTGCTCGGCTTCAGTCAACTCATCACCCATGTTGCTCAAATATCCACGAACAATGGCTCGGAAAAAATCGTTTCGGATTTCAATCTTAGAAAAATCTTTTTCCTCTTCGTTGGCTGGAGAAAGGTACGTACGCATCATGTCACCTACATCGCTAATAAAGTATCCTGACATAACCGTGTCAAGATCAATTACGGCTATTCCCCTCTCTAAATCATTAAATAATACGTTGCTAATTTTTGTATCGTGGTGCATCACGCGTTTTTTAATGCGCGGATCCATCTGAATTTTTTCAAAAACAGTAAGTATTGAAGTGTAAGACTTAAGATCATCAATCAATTGTTTGGCTTCTTTGATGCGAGTGGGGTTACCGTTTCTTAATGCATTTTCATATTGAGTGTAACGAAGTGATAGATTATGAAAATCAGGAATGGTAGTATTTAAAGAGCCGGCATCGAAACCGGATAACAAGCGCGTAAATTTTCCAAACTGAAAAGCTGCTTCATAAGCTTGTTCAGGTGAGTGAACTACATTGATTGTATGCGAGCCCTCTATAAACGGAAATAGCCTGAAATACCCATCGTTCTCCAGGTGCACCAACTCCATATTTGCAAGACTGCGTAAAGGAGAAACAAATAAATAGTTAGGGGAGTGTTGTTTAAGGTAGATGTTAATTCGTTCAATGTTGTCAGCGATTTTAAAAGGATGTTTGAAAACATTGTCATTAATCTGCTGAAGAATGAATGCATCCTTACCTCGGGTAACTTTCCAGGTTCTATTAATAAGTCCACTAACCAATGGCGCCACTGCGCATTGATCAGGTTGAATTCCATATTTGCTTAATACCGATTCGATCATTTTTTCTTAGGTATGAATAAAAAGCCTAGGCTCTAATTGTATTTTCTTTACTGCCTGAACAGTTGTTGAGTTTTTTGGAGAGTTTAAAATTTCTAATAAAATTTCGGTTGCACATTGGCCTTGCCGATAAGGGAATTGCTCCACCGAAGCAAGTGGAGGGTTTTCGAGGTAATTACAAACTGGAAGGTTGGCAAAGCTAACAAAGCTAATATCTTGATTGATGCGAACATTCATTTTGCGCGAATATTGAATTGCATCTAAAGCAACATAATCATTAAATGTTATGATAGCGGTGGGGCAAGGTTTAAGGGTTAGTAATTGCTGCACGGCATGGCAAGTTGACTCGCGCGATAAGTCGGAGTGGACTATAAAAGATGTTCTTAAGTCAACATTTAATTGTTTTAATGACGACTCATAACCTCGTCTGCGCTCAGTGGTGGCTAGCAAATCTTTTGGGCCATTAAGAAGAGCGATTCGTTTATGGCCTTCTTTCACTAAAAAATTTACTGCCTCGAACATTCCTGTTTCTAATTTGCAAGTTACGGTGTGTACATCGGGCCGATCCGGAACCCGATCGAAAAAGACTACAGGGATATTGTACTTATCCAACATATCAAAATGCGAAAAGTCTTTCGTGTTTTTGGCAATGGAAACAATTAAACCATCCACCCGATGATTTTTCATTGCCTCCACAATATTCTTCTCGCGCGAAATATCATCATGCGATTGCCCCATTAATACATTGTAGTTGTGCTCACTGGCAAAATCTTCAATACCACTAATAGCTTCGGAGAAGAAAGCTTCTGAAAGATGGGGAAGAATAACACCAAGGGTAAGGGTTTTGCCCGATTGCAAAAACTTAGCTGTTTGATTTGGCTCATATTCCAACTCTTTAGCTACTTCTTGCACTCTTTTAATAGTAGCGTGACTAATACTTTTGCTGTTATGTAGCGCACGCGAAACGGTGGACACTGAGAGGTTCAGCATCTTTGCAATTTCTTTTATTGTAGGCGCTCTTTTTTTCAAGGCTAATGTTTCAAGGTCTAATAATAATTCTATGCTGCCCTTGCTTTTTCGTATCTGGGTTGCTAGATAAACCATGGTCGAGGTAGCTGGCGGTAATCACATACATACTTTTTTTAGAGTCGCTTTCAGTTTTTTCTTTTGTTCGAAATGAACCTTTTAAACCAACCTGGTAAAACACTGCAGTGTTTTTATTATTTTCAATTATCCACTTTACAACTTGTTTTATATCGGCAGGTTTCAAATCTGTATGGGAAGGCATTTGGGCTTCGCCCCAGGTTCCTTGCGAGCCCTGCATTACCTTTTGCGTAAGTCTGTCAATAGTGAGTTCATCAGCTTGATATCGATTAGCGATTCGATCAAATGAAGGACCAATTAATTTATTTCGTGAGGTATGGCAACTAAAGCAAGTTGATGATTTCATTATATTAATGGCGAAAGGTTCTGCTTGTGAGGCTTTACTAAATTGATTAATAGTTGTTGAATCGGCAAGGTAGGTAATCTGCACAAGCACTTCTCCGCTATTGATTTCGTCATAATCAGAGTTTCCATCTTCTTTATCTGAAACATGAATGGAGTATTGGATATCTGTATTCCAGTTAAAGTGGCTGTTATTGGTAGGCGTTGTTATTCGTACGATCGGTGCTTGATTTTCAATCTTAGTTGGCTTCTCTATAAATGACATAACCAGAGGAATAAAAAAGACAACGGTTAATATCTTTATTCTAATCGAGTTGATAACTAAAGCGCTTATCATTCATTAAGCTTTATCGATAGCACTGGCTACCCGGTTAGCCGATCGGGTTGCAGCTTCAGTTCCCCAATTTAAATTATCAGCATAAGCACCAGCAAAATGAATGCGCCCAAGTGGCTGAATTAAATTTGGCCAAAACTTATTGAGTTGGCCAATTGGAAAGGGTCTTCTTTCGCAGGTTGAAGAAAATTGATCTTTAGTCCAATCCTTTCCGAGGGCTTGTTCGATAGTATCACCCTTCCCTGGGTAGAGTTCACGAAATACTGCAAGTGCACGTTGTGGAGAAATGCCGCCAGCGCCAGTGCCTAAAACAATTACGCGATGGGTATCCACTTCTTCAGCGGATTGCCAAACACTCCAAAGATTAGGATTGTCGAACTCCATATTCATGCTTAGGCCATCTTCTTCCCAAAACTTTGAACTTGCCTGAAATACAAATCGTTGATAGGAGTCATATTCAATAGCATTGCATAAAAATTCTTTTTCAGGTGGTAGCACCGGATCGAATTGAATATTTTTTAGGGCAGGAAGAGGAATACAGTTGACAAAAAAGTCTGCTGTTAATTCGTGCAGTAAATCGTTTTGTTTATAAGTAACGGCTACGCCTTTATCATTGTGCCTAATAAGTTGAATTGTACTATTCAATTTAACGCGCGAGCCTAATCGTTTTGCAAAAGCGTTTGGAAGCATTTGATTGCCTCCTTTTAGTCTGAAAACTTCTGGCGGACTTTCAGGAACACCTCGAAATTTTAGAATTGCAGACATCCATAATTCGAATAGTGCTGAAGAATTACTTCCGCCCAACATATTCAATGCGGCCTGTGAAGCACCATCTTTTTTATAAATATCAGCCATAGGAATTTTGTCCAATTCATCGTACCCGATGTTAAAAGGATCATATTCATTTTTAAATTTACTAAGGTAGGGGGCAACATAAAGCGATTTCAAATCCCACCAAGGATGCTTGGAGAGAAATGTAATTTCTTTTTCATTTAGGCCAAACTCTTTAAGAACAGATGGATCGTTCAACATTTTTTCAGTATAGAATTTTCCATTGATTCTTCGCAAAACATTTTTTCTGCGTGGATAAGGGAGGGCAGTCAAACCAAATTCTTTAATATATCCCCAATACAAATCATATCCGGGTTTGGTAATGTGTTCCTGACCGAAATCGCCATACAAACCATCTGATAGGCCATCGTGTACTGTAAATACATGCCCACCATGGCGGCCCGAGGCCTCAAGCAAAGTAACATCATGTCCCTTTTTCATTAACTCATAGGCTGTGCATAGGCCACCCATACCACCACCGCCAACAATTATCTTTTTTGCAGCCGATGATGATTTTATGGTATAATCCTCCTTCGTGTTAGCGGTTGTTTCAAGACTGGCAAGCGTAGAGCTAAGCCCCGCTGCTATTACCGAGCGTTTAAGAAAGTCTCTTCGTTTTAAAGGATTCATACACGGAGTGGTTAATTTACTAACAATAATAGTTTAACGCGGCAATATTTTATCCACAAAAAAATCAACGAAACGTTTGCATGGTTTGATAGTATTGAGAAATGAATGAATATTTAGACTCAGTACCCAAATTCAAAAGACATTTATTATGAAACAGAACAGAAGAAATTTTTTGAAGGCCTCTGGTCTTGCTGGATTAAGTCTTGCAGGGGTTGGCGTTTTGAACGGTAATGCAAATCCGGATCAACTTTCTGATCACAATGAATACAAAGGAAAGTCGATCAAACAGAAATTTAATATGTGTGGATATGCTGCACCCAAGTTAGAAACCGTACGAATTGGATTTGTTGGTCTTGGTAATCGAGGTCCGGATGCAGTAAACCGAATGAGTAAGATAGATGGCGTTTCTATTAAAGCCCTGTGCGACATCAGACCTGAAAAAGTGAATGCAGTAAAAAAATCATTGGAAGCAACATCGCACAATCCTGATGTTTATACCGGCAAGCAAGAAGAATGGAAAAAAATGTGCGACCGACCTGATATTGATTTGATTTATATAGCTACTCCCTGGAGTTTACATACGCCCATGGCTGTGTACGCAATGAATCAGGGAAAGCATGTTTGTATTGAAGTGCCTGCGGCCAAAACAATAGAAGAGTGTTGGCAATTGGTTGAAACATCGGAGAGCACAAAGAAGCATTGCATTATTCTTGAAAATTGCTGCTATGACTTTTTTGAACTACTCACGCTCAATATGCAACGCCAAGGATTATTTGGAGAAATAGTGCATGGCGAAGGCGCTTATAACCATGATCTGCTCAGCCTTAATTTTGATAAAGATGGCTATTACGATATGTGGAGGCTAAAGGAAAATTTTAGAAATGGTAATTTATATCCTACGCATGGCCTGGGGCCAGTAGCTCAAGCACTTGATATAAATAGGGGTGATAGAATGGATTACCTGGTGTCAACCTCAACAAATGATTTTTCTATGAGCGCGAAGGCGAAAGAGCTAGCATCAAAAGATGAATTTTATAAAGAGTTTGCGAGCAAATCCTTTCGTGGAAATATGAATGTTACTACAATAAGAACGGCCAAGGGTAAAACAATTATGCTACAGCATGATGTGTCATCGCCCAATATTTATTCACGTATTCATAAAATAAGTGGCACCAAAGGTTCTGCACTAAAATATCCTGATCCGCCAAAAATTGCTTTTGGTGATGAGGAGTGGATAAGCGCTGACGAGTTTGCAAAATTAGAAGTAAAGTATCAGCCTCCTATTGTAAAGAGAGTGGGAGAGTTAGCTAAACAAGTAGGCGGCCATGGAGGAATGGATTTTTTGATGGATTGGCGAACCATCGATTGTTTGCGAAATGGTCTTCCTGTTGACATGGATGTGTATGATGCTGCTTTATGGAGTGCGGTTGCACCGTTGAGCGAGCAATCAGTTGCAAGTCGATCCAAATCAATGGATGTCCCTGACTTTACAGGAGGTTCGTGGAGAACCAATAAACCAATTGATATTTCACTTGACAAGGGTGGTAACACAAAAGTGAAAATGTAAGTTATTTATAAAAAAAGCGCAGAGAATTTCTCTGCGCTTTTCAAATTAAAACCATCTAAACTTTACTTCAATTTTACGCGGGCGAACCATAGTTCTTTTCCTGGCTTATCGGCTCCAAAGAAAACAAGCGTTTCACCCTTGTCGGTTTCCAATGTTGGGTAATTGGGGTTGAGATAATATCCTGCTCCTTTACCAAATGTTACGAGATCAGTCATGGTAGCACTACCTGGGGTAATACGCCCAATACGTGGATAAGTGAGTAGTTTTCCTTCACGCATGCCTTTAATTTCTTGCAAGATCCAATACATGTTTCCATCAGTACCTTCGATTAATTGCTGAGGACAAGCATACGTGGTAGTCAATTGACTAACCACCTTATAGGTGATGTGATATTGGGTACTGGTTTCGATGGTAACACCGGCTTCTTTTGTGTCTAGTCCATACTGCGCTCTTAGCTTTCCATTTGTGTCGAAATGAAATCCAAGCACGTCTTCAAATCGTTTTATTTGCCCGTCTTTGTTCTTGTCATAGTTTTGACCCAGTACATATAGATCTCCATTTGTGCCAAATTCATATGATCTCACAGCAAACTCACGTCCATTGTAGTCTGGCGTCTTTTTTTGATTAGGTGGAAATTGTTGTTTCGCTTTAAACTCGTCAAGACTTGTTTCAGTAATATAGACAAGCTTGCCGCCAGATGCCTTAAGCAATTGAACCGCTTTAAATTTTACTTCACCATTTTGGTTTCCGAAGCCAGGCTTTACTCCTTCATTAAAATATTTATCCTTACCCGCAGCCGCAGGGCCATAAAAATACTTATCACCATTATCAAAAGTTAATACTTCGTCAATTCGCCAATAGCTGGCAGGGCTTTCGAAATTGAATCGCTCGGTGATTTTACAATCAGCATTTATAGCGATGTACGTGTAATTATTATTGTTAGGGTCTGCTTTCTTTTTCCCCATTGCATTAGATGGTGCAAAAACAAATACCATACCTTCTACGCCTGTGTTTTCTGGGTTGTCGAAATCGGGTACCTCAAGAGCTCGCCCAAAGGCTAAGGATTGGGTATATGGGAAATCAAAATCGAGGGTCTTTACTAAATCAAGATCTTTATTAAATTTTAATAGGCGCATGGCTCCCACATCTTCGTTGCCCTTGGCACTCATTTTTGGTTTAACGGTAGCTAAGATGTATAAGTCCCCATTAATGTCGTCTTCTGCCGAAGTGATTGCTGTATATGTATTACCGTCATCTGTTTTTGGTTTTACTTTTTCCAAGATGTCGGTCTTACTCGTATAACCACCCAGCAGCCATTTATAGGTGCTAGTGATTCTTTTCTTTTTTAACACCAGTGTTCCCATCATATTATTCTCCATGGTGTTTCCTTCGGTTACATAGGTTTCTCCTTTGAACCGAAACCATTTGAATTTTTTCTTCATTTTTTCTGCATCTTCTTCAAATTCACCGTCTTTGATGAAATTGAAATCAGTGTCAAATACATATTGTTCGTATTTGAATGTATTTTTCTTTTGTCCTGTAAAGTAAGTCAACGTGTATGTCTTGGCTTCTTTGTCATAATCCAACCCGGAAAGCTCTCCCCTTTTGGAAGCTCTGGATATTTTATAAGTTTTTTCCAGTTCCAGTTGTTGCGCATCCAACATTGGCGCAACGATAAACAATGCCAGCAAAAGCATTAGTAATTTCTTCTTCATGAGTTTTGAAAATTAGGGTTTGGTAAGGTTTTTATTTAACCTGAAAGTTGACCTCATCAAAAAAAAGAAACAATACCAAAGAATGGGTATAGTGCACTCCGTACCAGTACGGAGTAAAAAAGAAAAGTCTGCCGCTGGCAGACTTGGAAAATAAAATGAACTAGTTGCCCTTAGGTAAGCATACCCCCATCAACCTGCAACACTTGGCCTGTGATGTAAGTTGAAAGATCGGAACCTAAAAAAACACACGCATCGGCTACGTCTTCGGGCTTGCCACCGCGCTTAAGCGGAATGGCATCTCGCCAGGTCTGTACTGTTTTGGGATCGAGTACTGCCGTCATTTCGGTTTCAATAAATCCGGGAGCAATGGCATTGGATCGAATTCCGCGTGAGCCTAATTCCAACGCTACTGATTTAGTGAAGCCAATAATACCCGCTTTGGAAGCTGCGTAGTTTGCCTGACCGGCATTTCCTTTTAAGCCAACCACTGAAGTCATATTAATTATAGAGCCACCCTTTTGTTTCATCATCGGTTTAGTAACTGCCTTCACCGTATTGAAACATGACTTAAGGTTTACGTTAATTACTTTGTCCCACATTTCTTCTGTCATACGCAACAGCAAGTTGTCTTGCGTAATGCCCGCATTGTTTACAAGAATATCCAGCGAGCCAAATTCGGCAACCACATCATTTATTAATTTTTCGGCTTGCGCGAAATTGGATGCATCCGAACGAAAGCCTTTTGCCTTCACACCTTTGGCTGCCAGTTCGGCTTCCAACGCCTGACCTTGTTCTACACTTGATAAATAAGTGAAAGCTACATTGGCACCTTGCTCTGCATAACGCAGTGCAATGGATCTTCCAATTCCTTTTGACGCTCCGGTAACAAGCGCATTTTTACCTTGAAGTAATTTCATTTTTCTTCTTAAGAAGTTTCGGTACGACATTAAAACATAAAACAATCATAAAGCCCATGCCAAGACCTTGAAAATATTCTCCGCCTTCAGTACGAGTCAGCTTTAAAAATGTGCCAATTATTCCGGCCACAGAGCCACCTATCAGCAAAAGAGAATTCTTTAAATCCATCGGTCGGGCAAACATTATTTCAATGCGAAACTAACTTTTTTTACCATTAATATTTGGGTTAATTTGGCACTTTAAAATATTCCAGAACAATTCTAATCGAAGATAATTATGGCAAACTATGATCTGATCGTGATAGGCTCGGGCCCAGGTGGTTATGTAGCAGCTATTCGTGCTTCTCAATTGGGCATGAAAGTGGGCGTGGTAGAGAAAGCAGAACTGGGTGGTATTTGTTTGAACTGGGGCTGCATACCAACCAAAGCTTTGTTAAAGAGTGCCAATGTTTTTGAATATATGCAGCATGCAGCCGATTATGGAATTAACCTTAAAGGTGGTGCTGAAGCAGATATTACCGCCATGGTAAAACGGAGTCGTGATGTGGCAGCAGGCATGAGCAAAGGAATTCAATTCTTATTTAAGAAAAATAAAATTGATCACATTGCCGGGCATGGTAAGCTGAAAAAAGGTGGCAAAGTAGAAGTAACAGATGCTGCCGGTAAAAAAACAGATTACGAGGCTAAGCATATCATGTTAGCAACAGGTGGCCGCGCACGCGAGTTGCCAAACTTGCCCATTGATGGAAAGAAAATAATTGGCTACCGCGATGCGATGGTGTTGCCACAGCAACCAAAGAAAATGGTGGTAGTTGGTTCGGGAGCTATTGGGGTTGAGTTTGCCTATTTCTATAGCACAATTGGTACCGAAGTTACCATCGTTGAGTTTTTGCCGCGCATTGTTCCGGTAGAAGATGAAGAAGTTTCTAAAGCGCTTGATAAGAGCTTTAAGAAAGCCGGAATTAAAATCTATACCAATTCAGAAGTAACTAAAGTAGATACAAAAGGAAAGGGCTGTGTTGTTACGGTGAAGACTCCCGAAGGTGAAATAAAAATTGAAACAGACATTGTTCTTTCTGCAGTGGGTATTTCCACAAACCTCGAAAATCTTGGATTGGAGGAAGTGGGCGTGAAGACAGAAAAAGGGAAAGTACTAGTAGATGATTTCTATAAAACTAATGTAGCTGGTGTGTATGCTATTGGCGATATCGTAAAGGGTCAAGCCTTGGCGCACGTGGCTTCTGCCGAAGGAATCATTTGTGTTGAAAAGATAAAAGGGCTTAATCCACAACCGTTAGATTACAATAATATTCCAGGTTGTACCTATTGTTCTCCTGAGATTGCGTCTGTTGGATACACCGAGGAGGCCGCGAAAAAAGCGGGTTATCAGATTAAGGTTGGCAAGTTTCCATTTACTGCATCGGGCAAAGCAAAGGCAGCTGGTGCGCCTGATGGATTTGTGAAATTAATTTTTGATGCCAAGTATGGAGAGTTTTTAGGTGCGCACATGATTGGTGCTAACGTAACGGAAATGATTGCAGAAGTAGTTACCGCGCGTAAGCTTGAAACTACGGGTCATGAGATTATTAAATCCGTACATCCACACCCAACCATGAGTGAGGCGGTAATGGAAGCAGCAGCTGCGGCTTATGATGAAGTGATTCACCTATAATAATATCCATTTAGAATAAGTAGGTCCCGATTATGATAAATGATCGGGACTTTCTTTTTAGAAATTTAATAGACTATGCCCAAGTTCCTTTTAATATCTTTGATTGTAACGAATGGGGAATAAAATATTTAAAGAGGAAGAGTTGGTAGCGCAGCTTAAGGCAAAAAATAAGGTGGCCTTGAACTATCTATACGATCATTACTCGGCCGCACTTAATGGAGTTGTGTCCAGAATTATCAAAAATGATGATCTTGCTGAAGAAGTTTTGCAAGATGCATTTCTAAAAATCTGGAATCGAATTGATTCTTATGATCCCGCCAAGGGAAGATTATTTACCTGGATGTTGAATCTTGCGCGCAATCAGGCTATTGATAAAACCCGATCGAAAGAGATTAGTAAGGGAAAGAAAACCGATGACATAGATAATCTCGTAGGTAATGCCGATAAGCAAAACTCAAGTGAAATGTTTGTAGATTCTATTGGCTTAATCGAGGTGCTTGACAAGTTGCCGGATGATCAAAAATTTGTTGTTGATTATCTTTACTTTAAAGGCTATACACAATCTGAATTAGCAGAGGATTATGACATTCCGTTAGGCACAGTGAAAACAAGGCTCCGAATGGCTATGATAACATTGCGATCAATAATGAATGTAAATTGAATATCAAGGAATACATATCGACAGGTATTTTAGAAGCCTATGTGCTTGACGAACTTTCTTCGACAGAAAGGATACAAGTAGAAAAGGATCTTACGGATTATCCCCAGCTTCGTGTTGAGCTTGAGTTGATTGAGACAACGCTAGAAGTTTTAATGCAAACCGCCTCAGTTACTCCCCGTGCCCGGTTAAAGGAAAATATTCTATCGTTAGCCGGGGAAGGGGCTAAGCAAGGAAGAATCATTTCGATTGCCGTTTCACCAATGTGGCGTTGGGCAGCGGCAGCATCCGTTGTTATTGCTTTGGTTGCTTCTTATCTGGCTTTTGATTATCGCGATAAATGGATTTCATCTACGGTGGCTTTGAATGATCTTATCGATAGCAATCAACAAATTGCTCAGGATTATAACAATGTAAATCAGCGATTGGATAAACTTCAGAATGATTTCTCAATAATTGAAAATAATGCCTTCAGTAAGATTATTTTAAAGGGCACCGAAAATAATCCAGAGGCATTAGCCTCGGTTTATTGGAATTCCGCATCGCAAGAGGTTTTTCTCAGTATTCAACAGTTAAAAGAACTATCAGCCGAAAATCAATTCCAATTGTGGGCGCTTGTTGATGGAAAACCTATTGACATGGGAGTTTTCGATGCCAACTCAGCTGGATTACTTAAAATGAACCTGATTAATAACCCTGATGCCTTTGCCATTACCATTGAGCCCCGTGGCGGCAAGGCAAGCCCTACCCTCGAAACCATGCAGGTTATTGGGATGGTTAATAAGGGTTGAGTTCACTTTATTCCCTATTCAGGTATATACATTACTTCATGGATATTTTGAGTGAGTTTATTGCTCAGATTGGCATTTCAAGTTTATTTTTGTACATTTAGGTTAAGATGATATAAATCAGATAGTTATGAAAATTATTCCTCTAAAGTTTTACCATCAGCGAGCCCGCACATTATCATGGCTTTTAGTGCTGTCTTTCGCGGTTTATTTTATTACCCGTTTTTTTGTTGAATACACCCTTTGAAAACAAAGAGAAAGAATAGGAGTATCATGCCAGTTAAGGGCTATTATCAGCGAGCTCGGGTGTTTGGATATTTACTATTGATTGTGGCTATTTTAACTGCAGCCTATTATCTCTTCCAGTATTTCACCGAATAATCTTTATAAGATTTTTACAGAATTTCCTTTTGGGAAATAATTCTTTAATGCACTCGTTTTAGGAGTGCTATGCAAAAACAAATCATTAGGTTTTTTTATTGTCTGTTGGTATCATGCATTCCGTGGCTGTCGCAAGCACAAAGCACTACGCTTGGCGACAGAAATTCCGAAGAGTCTATTGCGCGAATTAAAAATCAACGAGCGCATAATTCATCAAAGGGACAGAAGATTTTGCTTAAGAAGGCAAAGGTTAAAAACACAGCGCAGTATGAATATTATGCGCGTGTAGAGCACATTGCTAAGGAGAAGCAAAAGACACTTAAGAAAATGGCCGCTCCACAGTATTCCAATCCGCTTTACTTTGGCCACAAACGCCCACCCAAGCGAAATCCGATTCATAAAATGAAATATTGCAAGGAGTGCGGAATAAGGCATTAGTGGATTTGTTGTAAATAAAAGTAATTTCGGTTTTATATCGAACTACTTTGAATATTGCCTCATACATCGAACACACTAATTTAAGCCCAACGCTTACCGATAGCGCCATTGATTTATTAGTTGGTGATGCAAAGCAGTATGGATTTTTTGGTGTTTGCGTTCCACCTTTTTGGGTAAAGCGTGCACAACGAGAAATTGCAGATAGTAAGATAGCCTTGGTTACAGTGGCTGGTTTCCCCTTGGGCTATAATATGACCGAAACAAAGCTTGATGAGATTAAGCACGCCATTGATAATGGTGCTGATGAAATTGATGTAGTATTAAACATTAGTGCTTTTAAATCTGGTCTTCCCTGGACTAAAATTGAAATAGCAAAGTGTAGCAAGCTTGCACACGATCAACACAAAATTCTGAAGGTAATTATTGAAACCGCCTATTTATCAAATGAAGAGATAATTGAGATATGCAAAATGTGTGCTGAGGCCGGAGTAGATTTTGTAAAGACCTCAACAGGATTCGCCCCCTCGGGAGCACAAGTGGAACACATTAAGTTAATGCGTCAGAGTTTACCAAAAGATGTGCGGATCAAAGCATCGGGTGGAATAAAAACATTTGAACAGGCCAAATTATTAATTGAAGCCGGTGCCGAAAGGCTTGGCACTTCTTCCTCAGTTTCTATCGCAACAGCAAAGACAACCCCCAAAAGCAACAACTATGAGTAAATCATTATCCAATTTATTTCCTGACGAAAGTGCCATCCCCACTGCAGTAAAGCTTCCTGATTATATGGAGCAACGGGAATATTTGCTGGATGGTAAAATGATAACCTGGCAAGGAGAAATGAGCCCTGTTGCTAGCCCTGTTTTTGTTCGCAAGGATGGCGAGCTGAAGCAGCAGATTATTGGCAGCACTCCGTTACTCACTTCCAAAGAAGCATTGGCTGCTTTGGATGCTGCCGTTAATGCATATGATCAAGGTCACGGAGTTTGGCCACTGATGTCAGTAGCTGAACGCATTGCGCATGTTGAAAAATTTTTAGTGAGCATGCGGGCAAAGCGCACTGAAGTAGTTAATCTTTTAATGTGGGAGATAGGAAAACCACAAAAGGATTCTGAAAAGGAATTTGATCGCACCTGCGATTATATTTTGGATACCATAAACTCGCTGAAAGAACTTGATAGAAATTCTTCTGGCTTTGTGAACGAACAAGGCATTATGGCACAAATCAGGCGCGTGCCGTTAGGTGTTGCCCTATGCATGGGGCCTTACAATTATCCATTGAATGAAACATTCAGCACGTTGTTTCCTGCATTGATTATGGGAAATACGGTTGTGTTTAAGCCAGCTAAGTATGGAGTACTTCTTATCCGTCCATTACTGCAAGCATTTCAAGAATGTTTTCCTGCAGGAGTAATTAATATTATTTATGGTCGTGGCCGCGAAACAGTTGGCTCACTCATGGAAACCGGCAAGTTGGATGTGTTTGCTTTTATTGGAACAAATAAGGGAGCTAATGAATTAAAAAAACTTCACCCAAAGCCACACCGACTTAAATCTATTTTGGGATTGGATGCAAAGAATCCTGCCATTGTTTTACCCGATGCCGATCTTGACAATGCTGTATCAGAATGTGCTTTAGGTGCCCTATCCTTTAATGGCCAACGATGCACCGCATTAAAGATTCTTTTTGTGCATAAGAGTATTGTTGATGAGTTTGTTAAAAAACTTTGTGTAGAAATTGCAAAACTAAAACCAGGAATGCCCTGGGATGCGGGGGTTGGATTGACACCATTACCAGAGCCAGGCAAAACAGATTATCTAACCAAATTAGTTGACGATGCAAAAGTGCACGGGGCCAACATCATGAATCCTAATGGCGGTGAATGCCTGCATACATTTTTTTATCCAGCGGTTTTATATCCGGTGAATGATAAGATGAAAGTTTATTATGAGGAACAATTTGGTCCTGTAGTTCCTATTGTTCCATATGAGCACGAAACGGAAGCTATTGAATACGTAATGAATTCCAATTTTGGTCAGCAACTCAGCATCTTTGGCAAAAACTCAAAATCAATTGCCCGGATGATCGATGCATTCTCTAGTCAGGTGGGTCGGATTAATCTTAATGCCCAATGTCAACGTGGGCCGGATGTATTTCCATTTAATGGAAGAAAGGATTCTGCTGAGGGTACGCTTTCAGTAGCAGATGCGCTGCGGGTGTTTTCAATCCGCACCTTGGTTGCCACTAAAAGCACGGATGATAATAAAAAAATAATAAGCACAATTATTCAAAATAGGGAGTCAGTCTTTTTAAGTACGGATTATATTTTCTAATGTAGCCGTATAATTGAATAATGCGTGGAGGTAAAGCATATTAAAATTACGGTATCCGGAAAAGTGCAAGGTGTCTACTATCGCGTCTCAGCTAAAGAGAAAGCGGATGAACTAGGTGTTGTTGGCTTTGTAAGGAATGAACCAAATGGAGATGTGTATTTAGAGGCCGAAGGTGTTGAAGAAGCGATTTATAAATATATAAAGTGGTGCAATCTTGGGCCGGCAAAAGCAGTTGTTGAAAAGATAGATGCCAAGCCAGGTGAAATTATAGGCTTTAGCAAATTTGAAATCAAGCTGTAATTACTTTTTTGCCTCTACACTTTGATTCCAATCGTAAACGCGATCGCTGATTTCGATCAACAAGTTAATTCAACTTAGAAATCCAATTTGTAACTTATGGATGGAACAATTGGAAAGAGGGCCAACTTTTTAAGTTGGGCTCCAGCTTGGTATAGCAAAAATGGATTTAAACGACTGTAGGCATTATAGACAGAGAATACCCAAGTGCGAGTATTATTATGCTTAGTTGTTTTGCTTGTTTGGTAGTTTAGGTCAAGTCTATGGTAAATGGGTAAACGATAGTTATTTCTATTAACAATCAAATCCTGGCTTGCAAAATCAGATGAATAATTGCCGGATTGGTATCTCGGTGTTAGATTATAATTCGGTGGGAGTAAACCTTTATAACTATTTACTGGAAGAGTTGCTAAATTCCCACTTGATAAGACGAAAACTAATGAAAAAGATTTGGCTTGGCTTATTGAATAGTTTCCATATACAGATAGGTCATGCCTTCGGTCGTATTTAAATGGAAATTTTTCTCCATTATTAATTTCTGCGAATACTCTATCTGATTTAGAAAGTGTATATCCAACCCAACCAGTTAATATTCCCTTTTTCTTATTTATAAAAAATTCTATTCCATAAGATGAACCACGGCCATACGTAATTTTATCTTCCCAATTTTTTGACCCGAAGAGATAGTTTGCTCCGTCTTGATACTCCAAAAGATTGCGCATTGTTTTATAGTAAACTTCAATACTACCCTCAAGACTCTTCTCAACTAAGCGTTGATTAATTCCAAAAGCATATTGAATTGATTTTTCAGGAACTGTTTTGTCGGTTGAAGGCACCCACAGATCGGTCGGGAATCCTATCGAAGAATTAGTTAATAAATGAAGAAACTGACCCATTTTATTAATTGATCCCTTTAGCGATGTTTTTTTACTGATTAGGTAGGTAATTGAAACCCTGGGTTGAAGAATAGAGTAGGTCTTATTCTTCACTGTAAATAGTCCTTCACGTAAACCAAAATTGATTAATAGATCATCTGTCAATTTAGAATCCTGTTCAATATAGAATTCGGAATTAATTGAGTTTTGTTGAGCACTATTGTTAAGCGTGGTATCAGTTTCAAAATTTATAATTTGTGTTATTTCAGGTGAAAAACTCAGGAACGACATCTTTGAACCGAATCTTATTTTTGATTTTTGAAATATTTCATATTCGAAATCAGCCTGAATGGATCTGTCTCGAATTTTTGATTTTACCCTTCGTGACTGAATTGTTGCGTTAGAATATGTTTGCGACTCTTGAATAAAATTATAATTACTTTGATAGGCGATATATGTTGCATATAGCCTTGGAGAATAAACAGTATTCCATCTTAAAGAATAAGCTGCATTGTTCCAATTAAATCCATATTCAGATTTTTCGCCATCTGATTTAATCTTGCTATAAAATTTGTCCTTGCCTGCATATATTGAAAATGCGAATTTGTTTCGAGAATTAACAGTATGATTATATTTAAAATTCAAATCGTAAAAAAAGTAAGCCGCTTTTTGGCCAGCAGGAGAAAATGCAGTAAATATTTGATCAAACCATGTTCGCCTTAATGAAACTATGTAAGATGACACATTTCTTTTTACAGGACCCTCAAAGGAAATTCTTCCAGCTATCGGGCTCAGTGAGAAGGTTCCTTGTTTTTCTTTAGAATTCCCATCCTTAAGTGAAATATCTACTACTGATGAAAGCCTATTTCCAAATCTTGCAGGAATACCTCCTTTGTATAGGACGGCATCTTTAACAATATCTGTATTAAACGTTGAGAGAAAACCAAATAGATGATTGACATTATAGACGGGTATGCCATCCAGGAGCATCAAGTTTTGATCTGGTGTTCCTCCACGAATATAAATCCCAGCAAAGCCATCATTCCCACCCTTTACTCCAGGTAGAAGTTGGAGGGATTTTAGAATGTCGCCTTCACCCAGTAGCATGGTAGATTTCTGAATTATTTGGTTAGTTATCCGGTGTACACTCATCTGAGTTGAATTTACAATATCGTTCTCATCATCTGGTGTTACTGTTAACTCTTGAAGGATATTGCTGAATGTTAACTCTACATCAAGTCTCATATCTTTCTTTAGCGAGATCAATATGGTTTTTTTTTCGTAGCCAAGCGTTATATAATCTATTTGCAATGAATCTGCTGGTAAAGCAAGAGAATAGTATCCAAATTCATTCGTTATAGTGCCGACCTTGAGAGCAAATACAGAAATATTAGCGCCAACTAACTTTTCACCTGTTTCTGAATCAGAAATGTATCCACTCAAAAAGTATTTTTGCGAGAAGCAACTTGAAGCTGTTAAAACAAAAGCCGCGACTAGATATATCCTATTCATGCTGTTAGTTGCACTGATACTCATTAACTCGCTTAGCTTGTGGACTATAGGCAGCAAAAATTCCAACGCCATTTTTTATGTTGGAATAGATTTTCACGGGACCTGAAAAAAGAGTAGAACCATTAATAAATTCGGTGTTCAAAAAATTTGTCATGGTTGATTTTAAATATCGATCATATGAGACGCTACAGTTAATAACATTAACCAGTAGCGATTGATCTTTTATTGGATTGGAAAGTACCTCGTACTGAAATAATCGACTGGTTTGATTAGTTCTTCCTCCTATTATATCCATTTTAAGTTTCTGGGAATTGGCAAAGGAATCACTTACTCTCATGTAGAAATAGAAATCAAAATATCCTGTATAGTTATCAAAGACAGAATTATAAGTATCCAGAGTAGAAGCATTGGTATTTATTAGAAAAAATTTTTGAGTAATTAAACGAGATGTATCAAGGCCGTTAAAATTGTACTTATAGTCTTGAGAAATAAACTCGACCCAGGGAATAAATTTCTCTTTGTTTAGGTCATTTAATTCCAGATGAACAGTAACGTCATATTCTTTGATCGATCGGTTATCATCAGTTTGGCTAAAACAAACATTGTAATTAGGAATAGGGGGCACCAAATCTTCCGCCTCGATTTCTTTCTCAATAGACTCCCCAGAAATTATAATTTTATAATGATGTTCCGCTTTTGATTTGTATAGAGAGAAATAATTTCCGTCTCCTTCATATGTTAATGTGTCGATTAACATCCCATTCTCGAATAATTTAATTAAGCCATTTTCAATATTAGTAAACGTTTCACTAACCCCAAGAACTTTAGTTCTTGAAAGATTAATTCTTATTAAACTATCAGGATTAAGCATTCCATTAACAACTATTTGAGACTCCCCTGAAGGAAAAGGAAGATCAGAATCAACAATACAACGTATCAATAAGATTGCTGCGATTGCGGTAATTAAGAATCTCGAAATCATTAAATGTAAACGTTTGCTTTTGAATAAAAGTATATGGTTATAGATTCTATTAACCCTATTACCAGCGGCAAATAATTCACTTAATTCACTAACATCTAAATTTTATATTGTACAATTTGACGGAACTGGTTGACGCTGTAATGAGGCGAAATGAAAAATAAGAATCAGTGAAGCAAAAAATTATTTGTGTGCCTGACTGCTGACAGGTAGGGTCATGGTATCTTACTTTTTTGCCTCTACACTTTGATTCCAATCGTAAACACGATCGCTGATTTCGATTAGTAGATTAGGATCTTTTTCTAACGCGTTGCCAACCACAATTAAATCAGCCCCTGCTTCTAAGGCAGCAAATGCTTTTTGACTGGTATTAATTCCGCCACCAACAATCAAGGGCACACTAACAGATTTACGAACCGCGCTAATCATCTTAGGGCTAATTTCACGTTCGGCACCGCTGCCAGCATCCAAATAAATTAATTTTAATCCAAGCATTTCACCCGCCAAGGCGGTACACGCGGCCAATGAATATTTATCTTCAGGTATAGGTGTAGTATTGCTGATGTAGGCAACGGAGGTTGTTCTGCCGGAATTGATTAGAAGGTATCCTGTTGGCATTACCTCAAGCCTATTATTTTTTAAAATAGGTGCAGCAACTACATGCTGACCTATAAGTAAATCGGGATTGCGACCAGAAATTAATGACAAGAATAAAATAGCATCTGCCGATGGATCAATTTGCAATGAACTGCCGGGAAACAAAACTACTGGGATGGAGACATTTTCTTTTATTTGATTAACTACTTCCGAAAGATTAGTTGTAGTTACCAAACTGCCGCCAACAAAAAAGAAGTCAATACAATTTTCAGATGCTAATCTTAGTAACGTATTTAGCCGACCTGGCTCTTCGATCTTGTCAGGATCGACCAACACTGCAATAGATTTTTTTCCATGTGCTTTTCGCTCCTGAAGGTTTTCAAGAATTTTCATTCTCAGCTTTACGTTTATTAAGGTACTCGGCCAGTTTATCCTTTGCAAGATCAAGTAAAATAAGTGTTGCCTGACTTGCTAAGTTTTCGCCAATCTGTTTTATAAAGGAGGGAACTCCTGAAGAAGTTTCAACAACTTCATCATCTTCTTCTAACTCGTTCTTTACAATTTTTGATTTTACTTTTTTTCTTTTCTTTCTGGAAGAGCCTAACTGGCTAATAAGGATATAAGTAAGTGCTAGCGAACCTCCGATGATCAACGCATTTTTAAGTGCCTTTTCGGTTTTATCCGTAATAGCACTTACCTCCTTCTGCATTTCACGCTTGTGACGCTCTGAGGTTTCGATCAGTTTTTTCTTTTCAGGATCTTGAGTTTCCAGCAATTCCATATCACTTATCTTTCTGTTTGATTAATTCAAGCATTTTCTGTTCAAAATAGGCGCTAATTTTTTTCTTGAATAACAAAAATGCGATACATGGTATTCCATAAATTCCTGCCACAATCCAGTACCCAACATAGGAGTGTGTAAAATATTCGTTGAGAAGATTGGCAAGGCCAATACTAAAGAAGAGTAAAAAGATTAAGGCGGTTACAATAACGGCCATGATTACCACTGCCCGACTTAGCGTTTTAGCAACTTCTTCCCGAATCTCAATTTTCAAAAGGTCAAGCCGAGCTTCGGCATAACCTGAAATGTTATCGATTAGATTGTCTAACCGTAGAAACTTGATCAATGTGTCTTTAATGCTTTCCATATCTAAAGAGGCAATATACGGATTTTGTGATTTTGAGAGAAATGGCTCGCGTCCACTTCAAAGGAGTTATTTCTTCTTCAATCCCCAAAGCTTCTCTTCAAAAAGAAGTTTATTTTGAGGATTTAGATTTTCCTTTTTTACCAACAGGTTTAGGGTAGAACTAATGTATAGGCGAGTCTTTATTGAATCAACTTTACTTGGTTCGTACCATTGCTTTTCAAACACATAAACGGAATCGGCTGTAAGGCTTTCAGTAAGGGCAAGGTGGGGCTCTATCTTTACTATACAGGTTCTAAATTTCCCAAATTCATCTTCGCCATCGCGGCAAAAGCCAGGTTTATTTAATTCAAACAATTCATTATTGATCATCAAAATATTTTTCCTGCGATAGACAGAAAGAATTCTGGCAGGCTCAGTCGGACTTCCGTTTGCCGGATCATAAATCATCCAATTACTGATAGGTTGATTTCTATAGGTTTTAACAATTAGTTTATAAGAATCTTCTTTTTGACTTATAAAGTCTTTTGAGTGATAAGATAGCTCTTGAACCTTAACACTATCTTTATTCAAATAGATGAGTGAAAAGGGAATGAAAAAGAAGGTGAGAAGCAGATACAGAAATCCGGCTAACCGATACTTCAACGTCAACCGACCCAATCCATTTGCCAACTTAATGGGAAGTTCCTTTATATAAGGAATTGGAAAGAAGATAAGAACTCCAATCAAGTTAAAGAGAAAGTGAGCTATCGCAATGCTTATTGCAGCGTTTGAGTTAAACATTGCAGCAATAAAAGCCGTGATGGTTGTGCCCATGTTAGCGCCAAGTATAAAGGGCAAAGCAGATTTTAATCGTATTACTTTCCTGGCTACTAAAGGAACGACCAACGATGTTGTAACGGTGCTTGAGCGAATAGCTGCAGTTGTTAATAATCCCCAGGTAAAAGACTTTAATGAATTCTTAAAAAAGAATTGTTGAAAGCGATCTTGTGATCCGAACCCAAGAGTTTGAGAAAGAATTTTTCTAAAAAAAAGAATGGATCCAAAAAGTAATCCTATTGAAAGAATGACAAGAATAAATCCGTTATTGATAAAGTTGACAATGAATGTGATTACAGGACTGAAACCTGAGCCTAACAAAGAAAAATTATTTTGGATTGATCCTAATGGTTCATTGAAAAAAGTGGTGGCTATATATTGTGAAAGACCCGATAGAAAACCAAAGTAGTATTCTAGTGGAAAAAGAATGATAACGGTTAGAATATTAAAAAAGTCGTGATAGGTTCCGATAGTAACGGCTCGCCTGAATTCTTTTTTCTTAGTAATAAAACCAAGAGATACAATCGTGCTGGTAATGGTTGTACCTACGTTGGCTCCCATAATAATGGGTATGGCCCCTTCTAATGTTATAGATCCGGAAGCAACCAGTGCAACTACCATAGATGTAGTTGCTGAACTACTTTGAATTAGCGCGGTAACTAAAAGACCAATGAAAAGTCCAGTAAAGGGATTTGATGTAGCCAGAATAATTAAATCGGCAGCATCCTTGCCAATGTGCTGCAAGGAGGCAATCATCAAATCGAGTGTAAAGAGAAAAATAAATAAGGCCGCAAGAATATAGGCTGTATTTCTCAACACAATTTTCCAGCGTTGGTTTGAGGAAGTTGAATTTTTTGTATCGTTAGATTGCTCCATTGCGTTGCGTGTAAAGATACTGCCCACAAGGGAAGAAGAAAGGGGATAACAATTTCTTAATTTGGTAAACTCAATTCTTCAATTGCAAGCCAAGCCATAAGCCCCGGCCCTATTTTCAAGGCATCTTCGTCAATGTCAAAATTTGGGGTGTGTACATAGGCTGTTAGTCCTTTGGCTTCATTGCGCGTGCCTAACCGATAAAAGGATGCGGGAATAACATGCGAATAGTAAGCAAAATCTTCAGAGCCCAACGTCAGGTCAATATCAACAACATTTTCTTTTCCTAAATACTCTTCTGCAGCAGCTCTGATTCTGCGGGTTAACTCTGGGTTATTTTTAAGATATGGATAGCCATGCGAGATAGTAACTTCGCATTTGCCACCCATGCCCTCAGCAATGGACTCCGCCATCTTCTTTATTTTTTGAAGACCTTCTTTGCGCCATACTTCATCGAGCGCTCGAAACGTGCCCGCAACATTTACTTCATTAGGAATTATGTTTGTTGCGCCTTCCCCAATAATTCGCCCAAATGTTAATACAGTAGGTTGTTTAGGACTTGCATTGCGACTGATCACTTGTTGAAGCGCAATGATAATATGTGAGGCAATAAGAATCGGATCGATCGCTAATTCAGGGGCAGCACCATGGCCACCTTTGCCTATTATCTTCAAATAAATTTCATCGCTGCTTGCCATGTACATGCCTTCCCGAAAGCCAACTTTGCCAACAGGAACAAGGGGCATTACATGTTGACCTATAATAGAAGTTGGTGCAGGATTAGTTAAAGCCCCCTCCTTAATCATGTACGAAGCGCCACCCGGATTTTTTTCTTCACCTGGTTGAAAAATTAATTTAACAGTTCCCTCAAACTGGTCTCTTACTTCCTGTAATATTTTAGCTGTTCCTAACAGGGATGACGTATGCACATCGTGGCCACACGCATGCATAACTCCGGAGTTAGTAGACTTGTAGTCAGCCGAACTTATTTCCTGAATAGGAAGTGCATCCATATCCGCGCGAAGTGCCATTGTTTTCTTATCAGGATTTTTTCCTTTGATCAGGGCAACAAGGCCGGTGGTAGCAACCACTTTCGATTCGATGCCAAAGGATTTGAGTTGCTCGGCTACAAATTTTGACGTGTTAAATTCCTTGTAAGATAGTTCAGGATGTGCGTGAAGATGTCTGCGCCATTGAACAGTTTGTGTGGCATATTCTTCAGAGAGTGATTTTATTTTATTTAATAAGTTCATATAAAAACGATTTAAAGCTACCCATTAAGTTTTGATTGATAAAAAATTTATGTTAATCTTCTCCAAACGCCAATAAATAAAAAAGCCCCTACGATTTCTCAAAGGGGCTTGTTGGTGATTAGTTATAGTAAAAACTAAACAAAGCAATCCCCTCCGAAACTTTCGGGCTTACTGGGGTAGCAGCGTTGAGTTGATAAATTCATAATTCAAATGTACAATTAAATCGCACGAGTGCAAGTGGGCGAAAAATCGATAGGCGTAAAAATATTTTAAGATCAGCCCAATAATCAAGCGACTAGGATCCAGTATCGACTTTAAACAACTTGTTATTCCTCTTACTTAGCCAGATATTAGCACTCCTATTTTATTTTACCTATGAAAATCAAACTTATACTGTTTTTACTTTTTAGCGCTTGCGCGGAAATAGTAAACGCCCAAACGAAAATGTTAACGCTTCAGGATTTGTCGGACTTTAAAACACAGGCCGGAAACTGGCAGATTGTGGGGGATGTTACAATGAATCCTGATGTGGATATTCATGAAAAACCAAAACAAGAACCGGTTACTTCTAAATCGAAAGACAAAAGAGATAAAACAACGGCAGAGTCCACTCATCCACAGGCTGTAACCTATACGGCTGGCAAAGGCATTCTCTTAAACATGAATGACGATAAGAAGCGTGATCAATTGATTACTTCTTTTGAGCACGGTGATATTGATTTAGAATTAGAGGTGATGTTGCCGAAAGGATCGAACTCTGGAATTTATTTACAAGGCCGCTACGAAGTGCAATTGTTGGATAGTTGGGGAGTTAAGAATCCATCGTTTAGCGACATAGGAGGTATCTATAGAAATTGGGAAACTGAAAAAGGAAAAATTTATATGGGCAAAGCTCCGTTGAGCAATCCCGCCAAGGCACCTGGGCTATGGCAAAAGATGCATATCTCTTTTCAAGCCCCTAAGTTCGATAAGGCAGGAAAGAAAATAGAGAACGCTAAGTTTTTATATGTTGATTTAAATGGTGTTCGCATTCATGAAAATTTGGAGGTGCCTTTGCCTACAGGCGGGCCACTTGAAAATAATGAGAAGCCATTGGGTCCTTTGATGATTCAGGGTGACCATGGGCAAGTTGCATTTAGAAATATTAAATACACACTCTTAAAACAAGTTGATGTTTCATTAAGCAATCTTACCTATAAAACCTGGAATGGCGATTTCAAAGTTATTTCGGATTATGCTACACTAAAACCGAATACAACCGGATCGCTAAAGGAATTGACCTGCGAGATTTTAGAAAATGAAAATAACTATGGCACACTTTACCAGGGAACAATTACAGTTTCGGATGATGCTACCTACGCGTTTTCATTGGCCTACACCGGTGGGGCAAGACTTATCATAAATAATAAAGAACTTACTAATTTTCAAAGTGGCGATGGCTATTGGCGCAATGATGAAGCAAGTATTGAGTTGAAGAAAGGATCTTATCCCATTGAGATTTATAATTATAAGAATGCTTCGTGGATGCCACCGCGCCTGGGATTGTTTGTTCAAACTGGTTCTTCGCTAAAAGCTTTACATGCTTATAATTCTTTTCCACCCGATAATGAACCCGATTCTCCAATATTTATAAACCCGGGAAGCGAAGTGAAGTTGCTTCGGGCCTTCGTAGATTTTAAAGAAGATTATAAGCAGCGGCTTACTCATACTATTGGTGTTGGCGATCCAAGCGGCACGCATTATATCTATGATCTTAAGGCTGGAAATTTAGTGGCTGTCTGGCATGGCGATTTTGTAGACGCAACACCTATGTGGCACGATCGGGGTGATGGTTCTTTTCGTCCGCGTGGGGCAACACAGTATTTATTTACCAACGAACCACTTGCTTTTTTATCGTCATCCTCAGCCGCGTTTCCTAAGATAGCGCGCGAAGATGAAATGAAAGCGGGTGAATATCGCCCGAAAGGGTATGAGATTGAAACGACAACCGGACGGCCAATTTTTAAATACACGTATGAAGGTATTGAAGTAGCGGATAAAATTTATCCTGATCAAAATACGATTGTGCATACCGTTGAGATAAAGAACAGAGGCACAAAATCGGGGCTGTATTATAAATTAGCTGAAGGGAAGTCCATACAGAAAATGCCTAACGGTGCTTATGCCATTGATGATAAGAGTTACTATATAAAAGCTAATGGGTTTCAACCCGAAGTACGTGAAGTAAATGGTGTGCAGGAGTTAGTGCTACCTGTTCAGGGTTCATTTAGTTACTCAATTATCTGGTAAGATCTAAAATATTTATACGATGAAAAATATTCGCTTATACTTAATGCTGATCCTTGGTTCATTTACCTCGATAGCTTTTGCGCAACTAAGTAAAACTCCAGCCGAAGAGGATTACTATAAAATAATTTCACTCCCAACTCCTGAAGGAATACTTTTGGAAGTTGGTGGAGTTGCAACCTTACCTGATGGGCGCATTGCAGTGTGCACGCGGAGAGGCGATGTGTGGCTTGTAGAAAATCCTGCTATGGAAAAAGGATCATCACCACGTTATACTTTGTTTGCATCGGGCTTACACGAAGCATTGGGTCTTTCTTATTATGAAGGAGCCTTATATACGGCACAGCGCGGAGAACTTACCAAGTTAGTTGATACTAATGGCGATGACAAAGCCGATGTGTATGAAACAGTTTATCAGTGGCCACTGTCTGGTTACTATCATGAATATTCATTCGGGCCTAAGATTACAGGTGATGGAAGTTTCTTTGTAACCGGTAACGTAGCATTCGGTGATGAAGAATGGTGGCGTGGCGAGAGTCGCGTGCCATGGCGAGGATGGACAATGAAGATTCATCCTGATGGAACCATGGAGCCTTGGGCAACAGGCATGCGCTCGCCTTGTGGATTGGGCTTAGTTGATGGCGAATTTTTTTATGACGACAATCAAGGGGATTGGCAAGGGTCGGGTGGAATCTTTAATGTAACCAAAGGAAGTTTCACAGGCCATCCAGCAGGATTGAAATGGACAGGGCGCGAAAATTCACCTGTAAAAATTACTACAGAGCAACTCTACAGTAGAGTAAATCCTCGACAAATAAAAAAGGAAGGCGCTTATATAAAGCCTGAAAACATTGCCGAAGAAAAAGATCCTACATACTTCTACGAAATGAAGGATGAATTTAAGGAAACAAGAATACCTGCAGTTTGGCTACCACATGGTGTGTTGGGTATTTCAAACTCGGAGATTCTTCAAGATAATACTACAGGAAAATTTGGACCTTTTGCAGGACAAGTTTTTGTGGGCGATCAAGGGCAAAGTAAAATCATGCGCGTGGTAATGGAAAAAGTGAACGGTGAATTTCAAGGTGTAGCGTTTGATTTTAAATCTGGGTTTCAATCGGGAGTGTTGCGCATCAATTGGGGCCACGATGGTTCACTCTATGCTGGCCTTACTAACAGAGGTTGGGGTTCGGCTGGAACCGCTACGGCTGGGTTGCAACGGTTGGTTTGGACAGGCAAAGTGCCTATGGAAATGAAAACGGTTAGCGCTAAACCCGATGGTTTTGAAATAGAGTTTACTCAACCGGTTGATAAGAAGACTGCTGAAAATTTAGACTCTTATTTTGGAAGAAGTTATATCTATAAATATCATCCTGTGTATGGGAGCCCAACAGTGAATGAGGAGAAGCTGGCTATTAAAGGAGTAAGAGTTTCGGATGATAGATTGCATCTGCGCGTAGTGATTGATAACCTAAAGCAATATTATATTCATGAGTTAATTCTATCAGGCATTCGATCGGAAGAAGGATTGCCGATTTTGCATAACACCGCTTACTATACATTGAATAATATTCCGGATGGCGCAAAACTTCCTGCCAGCGAATTGAGTACAAAGCGAACTCAGGCGACTGCAGTAAAACCAGTTACATCAAAGCCAACAGTAAAGACTACAACAAATGCAAGCAAGTCGCTTACATTTGCTGAGATTGAACCCCTGTTAGTTAAAAACACCTGTACAGCGTGTCACCAAACAACCAAGCGACAAGTTGGGCCAGCCTTTGCGGATATTGCCAAACGCAAATACAGTGATCAACGTATTGTTGATTTAATTTACAAACCTGAACCCAAAAACTGGCCCGAGCACGAAACGCCAATGGCAGCAATGCCTAACGTTCCTAAAGATGAAGCATTGAAAATTGCAGGCTGGATTAATTCATTGAGAGCGAAGACGCCTTAGAATAAATAAAAAGGTCAAATATGAAAATCAAAGGGTTTTTGTTCTTAATGGTTTTATCTCAAAGCAGTGTATTTGGGCAATACAAAGCTGAAGAGTTTCAAGCTGCACTTTTGCAGGCTAAGTATGGTGCTTACTTAGTGTATAATGGACAAAAAAATTCTTTTACTCTTCAATTCATATCAAACTCGGTTGAGCCAACAGAGAAACCAAACTTTGTTATTGTAGATAATTTAATTGTCCAAGCTTCGATTGTCCCTTTTAATCAATCATGGGATTTTGAAAACTTAGATGTTGAAACGCAAAAGACTTTGCTAGTTGGGTGGAAGAAATATGAAAAAGAATGGGTCGAAGAACAGCTCAAAGTAAAACTGAAGGAAAGAGAAGAGATAACTAAGATTGATGGAAGGATATTCCTTTATTGGTCATTTGACATGCCTAAGGACAGGAGTCCAGACACGGTAATTAAACAAGTATATCTGGTAACAATTTGCTTTGATCAGATACTAACAATAAACGGACCCGTGGATAAGAAAACGTCTGAAAGTTTAGTGCGAGAGAAATTAACCAGTATTGCAAGAACCTTGCAACTTCATACAGGAGAGGTGCAGGACCTCAAAAAACTGTATGATGATTTGATGAAGTAAAAATTTATATTCAGACCAATCACTCAAACAACACCAACTCCTGTTTATACTTCGCACAAAGCATTTGATGAATCTTCTTTGCTGAGGCAATGCCTTCTTCATCGGTGAGTAAACAAACGGTACCACCATTTCCGCCACCGGTTATTTTGGCTCCGTAAATTCCAGGTTGGTTTTTACTTAGTTCTACAATTTCATCAGTGCGATCAGAGCCCAATCCACACTGTGAATAACTTGCATGCGATTGATACATCAGTTCGCCCATCTTTTTCATGATGCTGTTTCTTTCTTCTGCTTTAGCAGATTCATTTAAAGAAAGTAACAACGCTTTAAATGTGTGCACGCGCTCATTTTCATTGATAGGATGCGCTACACATTGACGAATTGCATACGCTGTTTCTGGATTGATTGTAGTGACGGAATCAATCGAATGCAAAAAATTCTTAATAAAGTCCTTTCCAGTAATGAATGTTGGCAGTTGCTTGAAAAATATGTTTTCAAATTCATCAACAGAGATGTTACACAAATAACCGGTATAGGGCAGTTTTGAAAAATCATATTGAAGTTTCGCGGATAGAATTTCCTCAGTAGAAACACCTAACGAACTAGCTATGATGGTATAGCCCATAAAAGCAGCACACCGAACATCTGAGTACGAAGCCCCAGATACGGAATGCCTTACACCACTATCAATCCCAATAAAAAAAATTCCTTTGGGGATTGAAATGGATTGATGAACCAAATCGGGTTGGCAGAGGATGGGTAAAAGTTTTTTAGGTTCGCCCAAATAAGAAGCAAGTTGATCCATCAGTCCGCAAGGCGCGCCTACAATTAAGTTCTCAACGCGTTGTGCAAGTTTTGGTAATTCATTTCCTGAAAAGGAAACGTCAAATGCTTCGCTCAATGCTTTTAGGGTAGCAACTTCAATGGAGGCCGAAGAGGAAACGCCTTTGCCAAGTGGTACTTCAGAAGTTATATTGAAATCAGCACCGGTAAATTCAATTCCTTTTTCTTTCTGCAATGCCAGTGCACATCCAAGCACATACCCAATCCAACTATCAACTTTTAGTTGTTTAAATTTTGCCTTCGCAAAGTCATAATCAACAGTGTTGCTTTTTAATAAATCCCGAAAATCAACATTGACAAGAGGAATTTTGTCAGCACCAAGTTTACTTTCAAGAGAGCATTGATAGTCGTTCCGTAAGGTAACGGTAACACAGGTCTTTTGAGAAATAGGCATTTGTAAAACGAGCGAGCCTGAGTAATCGGCAATTCCACCCATTACATCTAAACGCCCGGGTGCCGAAGCTTCAGTAAAAATTTTAAGCATTGAATTTATCACCGCTCCAGATCGTATTCGTTCAAATTAATACTTAACAACTCAGCAGCTTTATCTTCCGGCATGGTATCGGCCATAAAATTTCCGGCACCAATCTCCGGCCCTGCCAAATATTTAATTAACCCTGGCTGCCGATAGGGTGGTTGCAACCAAAGATGCATTCTAAAATTTTCATAATTTTTTCCATCAACAGGCGCTTGCATTATTGACATCACGTAGGGGAAGTCCATTTTAAAATTCATATCCATCCTGCGCACCACCTGATGAAAAACGGAAGTAAGATCAAGAAGCTCTTTTTTCGAAAGCGAACTGATGTGTTGGTGATTTCCTTTCGGGAAGATCATTACTTCATAAGCATAACGCGCAAAGAAAGGAATGAAGGCAATCGCGTTCTCATTTTCGGCAAGTATTCGAATCTCATCCTTCTTTTCTAAAGAAATAATTTGTTCGAAAATATTTTGGCGATGCTCTTCTTTGTATTGATCAGCTACTCGTATTTGTTGTGCAACTAACTTTAATGAAAAGTCTGTTGCATAGATCTGACAGTGCGGATGGGTGTTACTTACGCCAACAGCTTCGCCTTTATTTTCAAAAATCAGAACTGATTTGATTACCGGGTTTTCTGCCAGTTCTTTAGTTTCATGTTGAAAGGATTCAAAAACCTTCACAACTTGATCTAACTTCATTTGTGATAGGGTAATGTTATGTCTCGGATCATAACAGATTACTTTAGCGATTCCCTTAGCGGATGATTTTTTATAGAGATAATTAACGGAACCATTCGCAACTTCAGGCGCATCCATTCCAACAACCGGATGGTCATTATTAAAAATGAAAACATCTTTGTAAGGTGGATTGGCACTGCCATGTATTCTTGGATTGCCAGGGCACAAATAGCAAGTGGAGTTGTATTCAGTGGAAGTTTTTGTTTTGATAAGATCGCCCCCTTGCCAGGGGCGCGTGTTGCGATGGGCAGAGTAAACGACCCACTCTTCGCGGAGCGGGTGCCACCGCTTTTCCCATTTGCTTTCAATATTATTTCCCATGCTATTCAAAGATAGAAATAATGTAGAAAGCAGGTTGTAGGAAATTACCTATCGAATAGCAATTTTTTCAGGAACCAGAATGGCTGCGGAAAAACTTTGACGGATAAGAACTAAATCTTTCTGCGCTTCAAGTTTGGTGTAGTAGCGCCCAACGGTTACGGTGAATTTAGGTTGTTGATATTGAAGATTAGCCGTAAGGGCTGAAACCTCAGTGCTCATTTTCTTTTTGGTGTTCATGGCATCCTCACGGTTTTGCCCTGAATAAATCTGAATAGTGTAACCGTCAACGAATCGCTTTACCAGGTTGTAACGATCAATGCTATCTAACACAGCATCTACTTTTGCATTTACAGTTTGTGTGGGTGTAATTGTTTCTGCCTTAACGCTTTGTTTAGAGGTATCTTTACGCGGTGCTTCGACAGGTATAGTTATCTGTGGACGTAAACCTGCAAGGTTTTCATAATATGGTTTGTCGCTTGTTTTTTGGGTAACACCGCATCCAACCAACACATAGCAAAAAAGGCCGAGAACAATATTTTTCTTTACACTCATTCAACGCTAAGTTAAAAAATAAACCTTGCTATAGATTCCAATTATTAGAGAACCATGTCAATTCACCGAAGCTAAAGGAGTTTGACCCCTATTGCAACGTAAGCCGGATGTTAACTAGTCGATAACAATACATCTTCCAGCCTTCACATCTTCTTCAACTTTTTTGAATTTAACATCCTTAAGCACATGGCCATCCGGATATTGAACATTCACTTTATCATTTCGGCCAGCTAGCTTTTCTGATTTTACCGGCATTACCTTTTCTTCCACTTGGCGTTGTTGAGCCTGTGGCTGCGATCCGCCTCCTTGTAATAAGGAACGAGACTCCTCTTTATTCTCGCTCAAGCGTTGTCTTTTTTGAGAACGCGCTTCTTGAACTTCATCCGCTTCACGAATTGGAATATCCGCTTTCATCAGGAATGAAATAGTCTCTTCATTTACCTTAGCAATAAATCGCTTGAAAGCTTCAAAACCTTCAAACTTATAAATTAACAATGGATCCTTTTGCTCGTAGACGGCATTCTGAACGGATTGTTTTAAATCGTCCATATCGCGAAGATGTTCTTTCCACTGCGCATCAATGATGGCCAGTGTAATCATTTTCTCCATCGACTTGATCAATTCATTGTTTTTTGAATCAACGCACTTCTTCAAATTGGCAGAGACTCCAATCTGCTTTATACCGTCCGTAAACGGAACCTGAATATTTTCAACTGTAGCACCACGCGTTTTAAATAAGTCAAGAATAATTGGATACGATTTCTCAGCAGCAATTTTATTCTTGTGATCGTAATGCTTCAACGCTTCTTCATATAAAGTCTCGCTTACAACCGCTTGATCTAATTTTGTAAAATCTTCCTGCGACATACTAAAATCAAAACCAAGCAAACTCAAGATGTTTAACTTGAAATCTTCATAACCCTGACCAGCTTTACCGGTTGCTACTAAATCATCGCAAGTATCAAACAACATGGTGAGAATATCCAATTGAAGTCGCTCGCCATGTAAGGCATTTCTTCTGCGCTTGTAGATAACCTCGCGTTGCGAGTTCATTACGTTATCATACTCAAGCAAGCGCTTACGAATACCAAAGTTATTTTCTTCAACTTTTTTCTGCGCGCGTTCAATGGAGTTTGTTACCATAGAGTGCGAGATTACTTCGCCTTCCTTCAGGCCGAGCTTATCCATAATACGGGCAATTCGCTCTGGCATAAACAAACGCATCAGGTTGTCTTCCAGCGAAACATAAAACTGTGAAGTACCCGGATCACCTTGTCGTCCTGAACGACCACGCAACTGACGGTCAACTCTTCGCGACTCGTGACGCTCCGTACCTATAATTGCTAAACCACCGGCAGCTTTTGATTCTGGAGTAAGTTTAATATCCGTTCCACGACCAGCCATGTTGGTAGCAATAGTTACGGTGCCTGGCTTTCCGGCTTCGGCAACAATATCTGCTTCACGCTGATGCTGTTTTGCGTTTAGCACCTGATGTTTAATTTTTCTGATCTGAAGCATCCGGCTTACCAACTCAGAAATTTCCACGGAAGTGGTACCCACCAACACAGGCCTTCCTTCTTGGGTGAGCTTTACAATTTCCTCAACAACGGCACTGAATTTTTCGCGCACTGTTTTGTAAACAAGATCCTCTCTGTCTTGTCTGGTCATCGGTCTGTTAGTCGGTATAGTTACAACATCCAACTTATAGATATCCCACAACTCGCCTGCTTCCGTTATGGCGGTGCCCGTCATACCAGCAAGCTTATGATACATACGGAAATAATTTTGAAGGGTGATGGTTGCATACGTTTGGGTAGCATCTTCAACCTTTACATTTTCTTTTGCTTCAATGGCCTGGTGCAACCCGTCAGAGTATCTTCTTCCTTCCATCACACGCCCCGTTTGCTCATCAACAATTTTCACTTTTCCATCTACAATGATGTATTCAGTATCTTTTTCAAAAAGGGTGTATGCTTTTAACAACTGACTTACGCTATGTATGCGCTGCGATTTTGTTGTGTACTCGCGAATAAGATCTTCTTTTTTCTTGAGGCGGGTTTCTGAATCGATGGTGGTGTCCTTTTCAATTTTATTGAGCTCAATACCAATCTCTGGCATGATAAAGAACTTAGGGTCTTCACCTTCACCGGTGATCAAGTCAATTCCCTTATCCGTTAAGTCAACACTATTATCTTTCTCATCGATTACAAAATATAAAGGCTGATCGGCCTCGGGCATCATTTTCTTATTGTCCTGAAGATAAAAATTCTCAGTTTTTTGAAGAACGTTCTTTGTGCCGGTTTCACTTAGTAACTTTATCAAGGGCTTGTACTTAGGCATGCCTCGGTGTGCACGAAATAAAGCAGTACCGCCCTCTTTTTCCATACCTTCAGCCAATTGTTTTTTGGCATCGTTCAAATATTGATTGATTAATTTTTTTTGTGCTTCTACCAATTTTGAAATCCGTGGTTTTAAATCATAAAACTCGTGTTCATCACCACGCGGCACAGGGCCGGAAATAATAAGCGGAGTTCGTGCTTCATCAATCAACACACTATCCACTTCATCGACCATAGCATAATGATGGCCACGTTGCACTAACTCTTCAGGTTCGCGCGACATGTTATCACGCAGGTAGTCGAAACCAAATTCGTTGTTAGTACCATACGTTATATCGGCACGATAAGCATTTCTTCTTTCAGTAGAATTAGGTTCATGTTTATCGATGCAATCAATAGTGAGACCATGGAATTGAAATAGTGGTGCCATCCATTCACTATCGCGTTTTGCGAGGTAATCGTTAACCGTTACAATGTGAACACCACGCCTGGCAAGCGCATTGAGGAATGCAGGGAAAGTTGCAACTAAAGTTTTTCCTTCACCTGTTGCCATTTCAGCAACTTTGCCTTCATGCAATGCAATACCACCAATAATCTGCACATCGTAATGCACCATATCCCAGGTGATTAAGTTTCCGGCTGCTAACCACTGACGGTTCCAATGAGCTTTGTCGCCAACTATTTTAACATTAGGATATTTCGCTGCAAAAATTATGTCTTGTTCAGAAGCCGTAACTTCTAAATATTCATTTTCCTTAAACCGTCTTGCGGTTTCGCGCACTACTGCAAAAGTTTTCGGCAATACTTCTATTAAAACCTTTTCAAGTTCTTTGTTTCGCTCAAGCTCAAGTTTGTCGATTTCAGCAAAGAGGGTTTCTTTTTCCGTGATGTCTAACTCCCCATGTTCAGCCAATCGCTGACGGATACCAGCAATTTGATCATCAATAGGTTTTAATTTTTCGTTGATGACGTTCTGGATTTCAGAAGTCTTTGCTCTTAGTTCATCATTTGAAATGGAAAGGAGTGTTTCGCCTTCGCGTTTTGTGGCCTCAACCAGAGGCATCATTCCTTTTATGTCCTTTTGGGATTTATCGCCAAAAATTTTTGCTAGCAGTTTTAACATGGTTAGTAGTTTGTCATTTAAGGCTTTTCCTATCGAAATCGAAAATAAGTCTAATCGATCCTGACTAAGAATTTGCCAATTAAATGGGCCGTAAATTTACGGATTTTGGGGTGCAATTATAATTCCAAGTCGCCTGCAAACACCATTTTGGCAGGTCCGATTAGGAAAATCTCGTCAAATGTGCCTGCCTGTCTGGTTTTAAACTCAACGGATAGTGTTCCACCCTTCACAGTAACCTGAACTGGGGATTTGTGACCATGATAAGAGGCTGCCAAGGCTGCAGCTGTTACTCCCGTGCCGCATGAAAGGGTTTCATCTTCAACACCGCGCTCATAGGTTCGAACGGAAATTGTATTATTTGGCCCCAGCTCAATGAAGTTTGCATTGGCGCCCTTGGGTTCATGCTCTTTACTATATCGAATCTTTTTTCCTTCCTCAAATACAGGGTAGTTATTTAAATTGGTAACAAACCTGAGATGGTGAGGCGAGCCGGTATTGATAAAAAAATCTGATCCAATTTTCTTTACCTCAGCAACCGGATTCATTTTCAGTCTTACAATTCCGGTTGGAAGTAATTCTGCTTCATGAGCCCCATCATATGCATTGAATTTTGTCTTGTCAGTTAATAATCCAAGACTTGCTGCCATCACAACGCCTGCGCGACTTCCATTGCCGCATAAGCTTTGTGAGCCATCGCTGTTATAATAGTTAAGATTAAAATCGAGTGTAGGATCTTTTTCTATAAGGATGAGGCCATCAGCACCTACACCAAACCTGCGATCGCAAATTTTTTGAATCTGCTCAGTCGTAAATGTATAAGCGCCTGTTCGATTATCGATCAGAACAAAATCGTTGCCGGTTGCTTGATATTTATGGAAATGGATTTTCACTTGGTTAATGGACTCTGGATAATTGGCGGCTAATACTGCTTACTATTTACTTAAGCCTATGTACGCGATACTATTTAACCTCTTCGTAATCGATATACTCGCCACCTTTTATTGAGCCATCTTTATTTTTCTTAGGGGCCGAGTCAACATTAACCTTTCCCTGCGGTGGTCTTGGTTGTTGACGGGGTTGTTGTGATGCAGCTCCGGCTCTAAAGAAGAGTCCGCCTACTTTGTATAGAACGTATCCCACTAAGGATAAAACAAGGAGAAATCTGAACATACTATTTTAAGTCTTTTGCTTGTACTCTGGTAACCTTCCCGTTTTTTGAATAGACCAACTCGCCACCTTCCTTTATGGTCTTTTCTGTTAAGCCAGATGTAGCTAATAGAATTCCTATACTAATTTTTTTACTAAGATTGGAAAACTCCTCAATGCTCATCTCTCTGCTCTATTTTAAACCAAATATCATGGTTGTAAACGGATAATTCAACAAGTCGGTTCCCTTAAGCGATTTTAAGGGGAATTTCAAATGAATTGTCTATCAGAAGCCAACCATTTACTAAATGCATGAGTTAACACTTTATATATCATCGGCTTAAATATAGATTTCGCTCAGCGTAAATATTCATGAAATAATCGTCCATTAAATCATCAATAAAATAGATGGCCTCTCCAGTCGACTTCATTTCGGGACCTAATTCTTTATTTACTTCTGGGAATTTGTTGAATGAGAAGATCGGAACTTTAATCGCGTAACCTTTTTTAGTTGGATTGAAATTAAAGTCTTTCACTTTTTTATCGCCCAACATAACTTTGGTTGCATAATTTACATAAGGTTCATCGTATGCTTTGCAGATAAATGGAACGGTGCGCGAAGCGCGTGGATTTGCTTCAATGATGTAAACTTTATCGTTCTTAATCGCGAACTGAATGTTGATTAGACCCACGGTTTTTAATGCAAGTGCGATTCGTTTGGTAAACGTTTCAATTTGCTTGATCACTAAATCCCCAAGATTATACGGAGGCAACACTGCATAGGAATCGCCTGAATGAATACCTGCCGGCTCAATGTGCTGCATAATACCGATGATGTAAACATCTTCTCCATCACAGATTGCATCAGCTTCAGCTTCAATTGCACCTTCCAGAAAATGATCGAGCAGTACTTTGTTTTCAGGCAAGTGTTTCCAGATATCGAGAATATGATTTTCTAATTCTTTCTCATTGATAACAATCTTCATGCTTTGACCGCCTAATACATAAGAAGGTCTAACAAGAAGTGGAAAGCCAATTATTTTCGAAGCCTCTAATGCTTCATCAGCATTAGTTGCAACCCCAAATTCTGGATAAGGAATGTTAAGTTCTTTAAGCAAGGATGAGAAACTTCCGCGATCTTCAGCAAGATCAAGCGCCTCAAAGGAAGTACCCATTATTTTTATTCCATTCTTCTCAAGTTTCTCGGCAAGCTTCAAAGCGGTTTGTCCTCCTAATTGCACGATAACACCTACCGGTTTTTCATGTTGAATGATATCCCAAAGATGTTCCCAGAAAACAGGTTCGAAATAAAGTTTGTCGGCAATATCAAAATCAGTTGAAACCGTTTCAGGATTACAATTAATCATGATTGCTTCATAGCCAGCTTCTTTAGCAGCAAGAATTCCGTGTACACACGAATAATCAAACTCAATACCTTGCCCGATGCGATTCGGCCCGGAGCCAAGTACAATTACTTTCTTTTTAGCTGTTGGGATTGATTCATTTTCTGAATCGAACGTTGAATAATAGTAAGCCGTCTTTGCATCAAACTCGGCTGCACACGTATCCACCATTTTATACACCCGGTTGATGCCCATCTCTTTTCGTTTGCTGTGCACCTCACTTTCCTTGCAATCGATTATGTGCGCAATCTGTCTATCAGCATAACCCTTTTCTTTAGCCTTGCGCATTAAATCCTTAGGTAGCGAATCGAGCTTATACTTCTCAATTTCTTTTTCAACTTCAATTAACTCCCAGATTTGCTCCAAGAACCATTTATCAATCTTAGTAAGGTTAAGAATGGTCTTCATCGAGATGCCCAGCTTCATAGCATCATAAATATGGAAGAGGCGATTCCAACTTGGATTCTTCAGACTATACAAAAGTTCGGTTTGATTAGTTGATTCTTTTCCATCCGCACCTAACCCATTTCTCCTGATCTCTAATGACTGACAGGCTTTCTGCAAGGCTTCCTGAAAATTTCGGCCAATGCCCATCACCTCACCAACCGATTTCATTTGTAAGCCAAGTCTTCGATCGGCTCCCTGAAACTTATCAAAATTCCAACGTGGTATTTTTACAATCACATAGTCAATCGCAGGTTCGAAGTAGGCTGTGGTTGTGCCTGTGATGGCGTTACTTAATTCATCGAGGTTATAGCCGATGGCAAGCTTTGCTGCAATTTTAGCAATAGGATAACCCGTTGCTTTTGATGCAAGTGCCGATGAGCGTGATACGCGTGGGTTGATCTCAATCCCAATAATATCATCGGTATCCGGATTTACTGAAAACTGAACATTGCAACCACCAGCAAACTGCCCGATTCCATTCATCATTTTAATGGCCAGATCGCGCATGTTTTGATACACGGTATCGGATAAAGTCATGGCCGGAGCAACCGTTATCGAGTCACCCGTATGAATTCCCATCGGATCGAAATTCTCGATCGAGCAAATGATAATTACGTTGCCTAATCCATCGCGCAGAAGCTCAAGTTCATATTCCTTCCAGCCCATGATGCTTTGTTCAACCAATACTTCGTGCGTGGGCGAGGCATGCAAACCGCGATTTAGGGCGGCATCAAATTCTTCGGGTGTATTTACAAACCCACCGCCAGTACCTCCCAATGTGTAGGAAGGACGAATCACCAACGGGAATCCGATTTCCTGAGCTATTTCCTTACCCTCCAGAAAAGAAGTGGCTGTTGCTCCTTTGCAAACTCCAACCCCGAGTTCAAGCATTTTTAGCCTGAATTTTTCCCGATCTTCGGTTGTTTCAATGGCTTGAATGTCGGCACCGATGATGCGCACACCATAGTGCTGCCAGATACCAGCCTTTTCACAATCGATGCACAGATTTAGCGCAGTTTGTCCGCCCATACTGGGCAAAACAGCATCAACATGATGTTTTTCAAGAATTTCTCGAATGGACTTTTTATCGAGAGGCAACAGATAAACATGATCTGCTGTCACCTTATCCGTCATGATGGTAGCCGGATTGGAGTTAATCAGAATAACTTCAATACCTTCTTCGCGCAATGAACGTGAAGCTTGTGACCCTGCATAGTCAAATTCACAGGCTTGACCAATAATAATGGGGCCGCTACCTATAATTAGTACGGAACGAATACTGCGATCTCTTGGCATAGTGGCTGTTAGAGTATGGATAAATCCCGCAAAAATAATCAGTATTTCAGGTTTTACCTGATCGATCCATTACTTTTATTCAGAAGGTTGCTGTGAAAGGACAATTATTTTAAAATTTGAAAATCAAACTTGGAACGACTATGAACCTGAACATAAACGCAAAAGATAAAAACACCTTCGATGCAATCGTAGTAGGTTCAGGAATAAGTGGTGGTTGGGCTGCCAAAGAACTCTGCGAAAGCGGGTTAAAAGTTTTGTTGCTCGAACGCGGCAAAACGGTTGAGCACCCCAACTACCCAACCGCAACAAAAGCCCCATGGCAATTGGAAAACAGAGGGCAACTTACTGTGGAGGATAAAGAACGGTGCCACATTCAAACCAGACACTACTCAATTGGTGGCGATAACAAACACTTTTATATCAACGATTTAGAAAATCCATACACAGAGATTAAACGCTACGATTGGATTCGTGCTGATGTTGTGGGTGGAAGATCTCTCTTATGGGCCCGACAATGTTATCGGTGGAGCGATCTCGATTTTGAAGCAAATAAAAAAGATGGCATTGCGGTGGATTGGCCAATCCGATATAAGGACATAGCTCCCTGGTATGATTATGTTGAAAAAGTTGTTGGTATAAGCGGACAGAAAGAAGGGATTCCACATTTACCCGATAGTAATTTTTTGCCACCTATGGAGATGAATTGTGTGGAGCAGGATTTTGTGAGTAAGATGAAAGTTAATTATCCCGACAGAAAAGTTACCATTGGGAGAACGGCTAACCTGACAGCTCCGGTAAAAGGCCGGGGAGTTTGCCAGTATCGAAATTTGTGCCATCGAGGCTGTCCGTATGGCGCCTACTTTAGTACCAATGCCAGCACACTGCCTGCAGCTTTCGCGACTGGTAATTTAACGCTGCGATCAAACTCACTCGTTAATAGAGTTTTGTATAGTGAGCAACTTGGAAAAGCAACTGGTGTTGAAATTGTGGATACCGAAACCAATGAAGTGATTGAGTTCTATTCAAAAATTATTTTTCTGAACGCATCAACTATTGCAACTGCTTATATTCTTTTGAATTCAACATCCAACCGTTTTCCTAATGGATTAGGAAATGGAAGCGATCAAGTGGGGCGCAATATTATGGATCACCATAAAGGAGTAGGAGCAAATGCGCAAGTAGATGGATTTGAAGATCAATATTATTTTGGCCGCAGACCGAATGGAGTTTATGTTCCGAGATTTAGAAATATTACTGATAAAAGAAAAGATTATATCCGCGGGTTTGGATATCAAGGCGGTGCCAGCCGTGGTGGTTGGGGAAGAGGAACGAATGATGCTAAAATTGGTACTGAGCTTAAAGAAGATTTACAAAGTCCTTCTGGCTGGGGTATTGGCTTTGGTGCCTTTGGTGAGTGTCTTCCTTATGAAGAGAATAGAATTACGATCAACACTGACTTGAAAGATAAGTGGGGGCGACCAACAATAAATACCGAAGTAGAGTTTAAAGAAAACGAAAAGACAATGCAGAAAGACATGGCCGAGTCGATGGCGGAAATGTTGGAGTCTGCTGGTTATAAAAATGTGCGGTCGTATACTAACATGTCCTTTCCGGGGAATGCCAATCATGAAATGGGTAGCGTGCGTATGGGGCGTAATGCAAATACTTCGGTTCTAAACGGATTTAATCAAATGCATGAAGTGAAGAACGTGTTTATAACCGATGGATCGTATATGGTTTCTTCTTCGTGTGTAAATCCTTCACTAAGTTATATGGCTATGACGGCACGGGCTTGTGCGTATGCTGTGGGGGAATTGAAGAAGATGAATATTTAGTTTTTCACGCAAAGGCACAAAGAGCGATTTTCAACTTTGCCCGAAAGTAAAACTTACTTTCTATGCTCCTTAAACCTGCGCACCATTGCCATTGAAAACCCTATCATTAACACGATAGTGCCAAGCCACAAGATATTGATCATGGGTTTTTCCATAGCCTTAATAATAACCCAATCTTTTTGGCGAGTATTAAGTCCAAGGCTAAACTCATTCGTCTCCGGGTGAATGTTAAGCAGGGTAATCTTTACACCTAAATCATTTATCTCGGAAGAAATTCGGCCTACCTGAGATTTATCTTTGATAAGAAAAATTGGTTCGGCATAATATGAATCCCGCTCACCACTCACTCTAACTTTTGCTTGCACCGCTACATCTTCATCCGAAAGTTTGAAGCCTTCAATTTCATGAATGCGAGTTACGCCTTCCAAAACGGCCACATAATCATTCACAAAGAATTCTTTATTTAGTGGAACACTTATTTCTTCTGTTTTACTCCATTCGGGTTCTTCATCACGATTCATCGGTAATGATACGTGCGTATAAAGATCGCGCGAAATATTTCTTTTAATATCGGGCGAGGCTATAAAGCCACCCATAGCCGGATTGATTTGAACCCTTGGGAATAGCGATGCCGCTAGCTTTCCATCTTTTCTTAATTCAATTTCGTAAAATGTATTTTCAGGATTAATCTCAAACGTGTCTTTTGCACTTAGGATTTTTTTGCCCTTAAATTCAATGTCTTTTTTGGCTACTACTTTAAATGGATCGAGCGTAAGATCAATATCATTTTTACTTATATAGCCCGGCACATTTCTAGGTTCCACGCGCTCGCCTAAGTATTCGATATCATAGCCCGCCATTGATCGCGGCTCATTTATAAAGAGCAAAAGATTATCGCGATTAAATTCAGTAGGCAAATCTTTTGAGATGAGCATGCCAGTGTTGTTCAATGAAACTACATTGGAGTAACCAGCCGAAAACATGATACCAATCAACATCATACCAATACCAATGTGCGCTACTGCGCCACCCGAAAGAGAAGCATTAACTTTCACCACAGACAAAAGCACTTTTATGTTTGAAACGATAAGGTAAACTCCCGCCAAGGTTAGCACCATATAAGAGGGTTCGTAAACTTTTGCAATGGAAATGATTAGCCCAAAAATGACTAGTGAAATAAGAGCAGGCGGAAGAATTTCTTTTATCAATTTTCCTTTGTCCATCCGTTTCCACCAAAAGAATTGACCTGTTCCTGAAATTAAAGCCACTAAAATTGCAAACCATAATTGGAACTTAGAATAGAAACCAATTTGATCGGCAGGTGGCGCGAGGTTTGATTCACCACCAAACAATTCTATTATTTTATTGTAAACAGGAATTGATGTAGGAAGCAGCACCTGGAAACCCATTAGGCAAAGCGTAATGGCTCCTAAAAAAATCCAAAATTCTCTGGAATAAGTAGACGATTCTTTTTCCGATGTTGGAATTTCTTTCCAGCGAGATGCCGCAAGCACAACTGCTGCAAGCGTGAAGAACAGTAAATAAATAAGTAATTGACCTGATAGTCCTAGATCAGTGAATGAGTGCACTGAGGCATCACCTAAAATTCCACTTCGCGTAAGAAATGTTGAATAGAGGATAAGTACAAACACGCCAATGTTTAAAATGATGGCACTCTTTAAAGCAGACTGGCTATTTTTATAAATAATCATGGTGTGTATAGATGCGACTAACACAAGCCAAGGCACATACACCGCATTCTCAACAGGATCCCAATTCCAGTAACCACCAAAGTTTAAAGTCTCATAAGCCCAATAGCCGCCCATTAAAATTCCTAATCCCAAAACTGCTCCGCCTAAAAGAGCCCATGGCAAAGCGGGCTTTATCCATTCCGAATATTTTTTCTGCCACAATCCTGCTATGCAAAACGCAAAGGGTGGCAACGTTAAAGCGAAACCTAAAAATAGCGTGGGTGGGTGAATAACCATCCAATAGTTTTGGAGGAGTGCATTGAGGCCACTACCATCTTTGGGAATAAAATCTGGCTGCAAAGAAAAGATAGGATCATCCATTGCATCGCGTAAAAGAATGAAAGGCGAGCTTCCCAACTTAATATTAAGCAGTGGAATAACAACTCCTAAAATCATAGAGGCAAGAAATGCCTGCACCAAACCAAACACAACCATCACGGGCGCTTCCCAGGTTCGTTGCGTGTTCAATAGAAAAATACCAATCAACGCTTGCCAGAAAATCCAAAGTAAAAAACTTCCTTCCTGACCTTCCCAAAAACACGAGATCATGTATTCACCCGGAAGGTGAAGGGAAGAGTGGCTATAGGCGTAATGATATTCAAAGTAGTGGTTGTAAATAATTACAAAAAGGCTAACGACCACACCAATAACCGCAGCGCTATGAGCATAAAATGCAATGCGTGCATTTTTTAACCAAGGGTCTTTTAGTTCTGCCGAAGCATTCTTTGCTTTCCAATAAGCGAAGGCACTTACCAACGAAGTGACAAAAGAAATAATAACAAAAAGGTGACCCAGGTCACCAATGAAATAATGCATTATAAAAATTTAAGGATCACAACTACAATAAAACTTCTCACCAGGTTGAACTTACATGCCAGCATTTATTTTTTCCTCCTGATACTTAGAAGGGCATTTGAGTAAAATCTTGTTTGCTACAAACGTATTGTTTTGGTAGCCACCAATGACCACCACTTTCTCCGAACTCGTAAAATCAGGAGGCATTGGTTCGTTGTAAATAACGGTTTGCTCTTTTTTATTTTCATCTACCAAAATGAAAGAAAAAGATAATTTATCAGCACTCTTTTCCAACCCAATAATGTTGCCGTGCTCGTCTTTTTTAAGATCACCTACAACATGGATTTGGGTTTTATTTCCGTTTGAGGCTAATTGAAATGCTTCGTCAAATGAAACATAGCTACTGGCATCTCCAGCGGTTGAAATAATAATGCCTATCGCGGCAGCTATAACAATAATGGCAATGATGTGTGACTTCTTCATACGCGTAACTTTTCGGTTTCAAAGTTACAGTCAAAAACCGCGACAAAGGGATAAAAAGTTGGACTTTTATGAAGTCTTTAACTTTTCTTTTCCAGTTTTTTTTCAATTCGGGTTATTTTGCGGTCAAGCATAACTAAATACCCAATTAGGCCAAGAAAAATAACGACTAAAATCGCTACAACTACATAGATTTTTCCTTCTGATCGCATGGTATCGGCCATTTCGACCGGCTGCGACATGGCCATTGAAGTGACTAAGCAAAATAGCGCGCAGAGAAACAGACTTAATTTATTCATTTTCAAGTTCAAGTAATTTTTCATTCATAAAGCGAGTGCGAATTCGCAAGCTTGCTATCCAAAATCCAAGTAAAATCCATCCCGCTACTGCGGGATAAAAAACCATGCGCATTCGGCTATCAAGGTCATACATATTAAAACCCGGGTTGCCCCCGTTGCCGGGATGCATAGAGCTTGTCATGCGTGGGATTATAAATATTAGCGGGATCATGGCGCAGAAGGCGAAAATATTATAGACAGCACTTAGCCGCGCGCGCTGATCTTCATTTTCAATAGATCCTCTCAAAACAAAATAAGCCAGATAAACTAATAGCGAAATAGCAGCTCCATTTTGTTTAGGGTCGCCATGCCAGGGCGAACCCCAGGTATAGTTGGCCCAAATCATACCAGTTAAAATACCAAGTATGCCCAACGCAAGGCCTGTGTTTGCAAACTCAAGTGCTTTTGTGTCGGTATTAAAAGATGGATTTCTTAAATATTGAATTGAATAAATTGTGGAGGCCAGGAATAAGGCAATCATGCCAAACCACATGGGCACATGAAAATACAAACCTCTGATGGTTTCGTTAACAATGTTTAAACGTGGTACTGAAAAAAGAAATCCAGCTACAATGGTGTAGCAGATTAAAAGTACCGCAATAATTTTTAACCAGGTTTTCATGACAGTTTACTTTTTAGTGCTGGTGTTATTCAGAAGGTAGGCGTTAAACTGCCCATCAAATACTGAAATAAACGTCTAGTGTTTAACTGCGCCAAATATAAGGGAAGAGCAGGTAGGATGCTGCGGTTACTAAGCAATTTATTGCTAGTAGTGTTAACAAATCGTTTGTACTCACAGATCGATCTAAGCCATCGATACAGTTTTTCGTAATCTTAACGGTGATTAGCAAAACCGAGATTATGATTGGGAAGCTAAGCACCGCCATTAAAATATTACTGTTGTTTGCCTTTGCGGCAATACCCGATAATAACGTAAGTGATGAGGAAAAGCCCATGGCACTTAATACAATCACCAGGCAAAAAAGATTTATGTCAACGATAGGATTCTTCAATAAAAGAATAAAAAGTGCAAATCCGGCAAATGATAAAATAAGTGTTAGTAAAAAATTATAAATGATTTTTGATATAATAATTGCTTCGGGCGAGGCAATAGAAAAATAGTAGATGTCGCGACCTTTCTTTTCGCCAATAAAACTTTTGGCAATAGTATTGATTACGGTAAAAAGAATAGTGATCCAAAAAAGGGCACTCCAAACAAGTGGCGTAATCTGGTTTTGGCGAAGACTAAAAGTAAGGTAGCAAATGAAGGCTGTGCTAAATAAATAAAGTACCAATCCGGAAATCACAGACTTGCGCCTTAATTCAAGAGTAAGTTCTTTAGTAAAAAGGTGTTTAAAAGTATGCAAGGCAGTCCTTAATGAAAGGTTTTAACATGCGCAAATCTAACCAGATTTGGTGTACTTTTGTGGCCAAATTCTCTTATTGTGAGTTCTAATCGTATTTTAGTTACAGGTGCTGCAGGGTTTATTGGGTTCCATTTATCCAAACAACTTTTGGCAAAAGGTTTTGAAGTTGCGGGGTTGGATAATCTGAATGATTATTACGAAGTGGGACTAAAAGAATCTCGCTTGGCAATTCTTAAAAGCCAACCTAACTTTTCGTTTTATAAAATTGATCTTCAGAGTAAAACAGAACTTGACACGCTATTCGCTCAAAAGAAGTTTGACTATGTAGTTAATCTTGCTGCTCAGGCAGGTGTTCGATACTCTATTACCAACCCGTATGCTTATCTGGAAAGCAACTTAACAGGTTTTCTAAATATTCTTGAGGCGTGTAGAAACTATCCCGTTAAACATTTGGTATATGCTTCATCTAGTTCAGTATATGGAGCAAATCGCAAAATGCCATTTTCTGTTCATGATAATGTAGATCATCCGTTAGCGCTTTATGCAGTTACTAAAAAAAGTAATGAGCTAATGGCGCACGCCTATTCTAATCTTTATCAAATCCCAACAACAGGGCTGAGATTCTTTACTGTATATGGACCTTATGGCCGGCCGGATATGGCTTTGTTTTTATTCACCAAAGCAATCCTGGAAGGTAAGCCTATTGATGTTTTCAATCATGGCAAAATGAAGCGTGATTTCACTTACGTGGATGATATTGTAGAAGGTATTGTTAGACTAATTCCAAAATCATCAACAGCAAATCCTGCATGGAGTGGTATGAATCCTGATCCTGCAACTAGTTTTGCTCCCTACAAGATTTACAATATTGGAAACAATAGTCCGGTAGAGCTTATGCATTTTATTGAAGTGTTGGAAGATAAGCTCGGGAAAAAGGCAATCAAAAATTTATTGCCTTTGCAAGAAGGAGATGTGCCCGAAACGTATGCGAATGTAGATGATTTGATCCATGATGTTGACTTTAAACCATCAACATCTATTGAGTATGGAATTGGACAATTTGTAAACTGGTATAAAGAATATTATAAGATTAAATAATGGATAAGATTGGAATTATTGGTTTGGGCTATGTGGGATTGCCCCTTGCGGTGGAGTTTGGAAAAATTTTGGAAGTAGTAGGTTTTGATATTAATCAAACCCGGATTGAAGAATTAAAAAAAGGGTATGATAGAACACTTGAGGTTGACAAGCCTGAGCTTACTTCGACCTCACGATTATCGTTCTCATCTAACCCGCAGGATTTGGCAAGTGTTAATTACTTTATAGTAACTGTGCCAACGCCAGTTGATGAATACAAAACACCTGATTTAACACCTCTTATTAAAGCCAGCGAAACGGTTGGGAAGGTGTTGAAGAAAAATGATGTTGTTATTTATGAATCGACCGTCTATCCGGGTTGCACCGAGGAGGATTGTGTACCGGTATTAGAGAAACATAGTGGATTGAAATTCAATGTAGATTTTTTCTGTGGCTATTCACCCGAACGTATTAACCCAGGGGATAAACAGCATCGATTGCCCACTATAAAAAAAGTAACGAGTGGAAGCAATCCTGAAATTGCTGAGAAAGTAGATCAACTCTATAAAAAAATTATTATTGCCGGAACACATAAAGCGTCTTCAATAAAAGTTGCTGAAGCAGCCAAGGTTATTGAAAACTCACAACGCGATATTAACATTGCTTTTGTTAATGAGCTTTCTCTCATCTTCGAAAAGATGGGTATCGATACGCATGAAGTTCTTGAAGCAGCCAGTACAAAATGGAATTTTCTTCCTTATAAACCAGGTTTAGTTGGCGGCCATTGTATTGGTGTCGATCCTTATTATCTAACCTATAAAGCAGATAGCCTTGGCTATCATCCACAAGTAATATTGGCGGGCAGAAGGATTAATGATAATATGGGTGTTCATATTGCCAACCGGGTAATAAAGCTCATGACCCAAAATGATTTGACTGTTAATAAAGCAAAAGTATTGGTGCTTGGAATAACGTTTAAAGAGAATTGCCCTGACATAAGAAACAGTCGTGCCATAGATGTTATTCGCGAATTGAAAAGTTTTGGTGCCGATGTGGAGGTGTATGATCCACACGCTGACGCAAATGAAGTAAAGCATGAGTATAGCTTATCATTAATCTCAAAACTTGATAAAAAATACAGTGCCATTGTATTGGCCGTTAGTCATGAAGATTTTAAGTCTATAAACTGGAATGAAATAAAAAATCAGAACACGATTGTTTACGATGTAAAAGGGTTTTTGGATAAATCATTAATTACCGGAAGATTATAACTATGGGCAAGCCTAATCACATTTTAGTTACTGGAGGTGCCGGCTACATTGGCTCGCACACCGTAGTTGAGCTTATTAACGAAGGGTATAAAGTTACCGTAGTGGATACGCTTGAGCGAAGTGAACTTAAAATTATTGAAGGCGTAGAGCAGATAACAAACTCCAAAATTGATTTTCATAAAATCGATTGCCTTGATTTTAATTCATTGGATTCATTGTTCTCCAAAAATAAATTTACGGCAGTCATTCATTTTGCGGCTTATAAATCGGTGAACGAATCCGTTGCTAAGCCTATTGAGTATTATAAGAATAATGTTGGTTCACTGATCACCTTACTTGAGGTGATGAAAAAGCATCAAGTCTACGATTTGATTTTTTCTTCGTCATGCACAGTATATGGCCAACCCGATCAGGTTCAGGTAAACGAATCAGCACCTTTTAAAAAACCAGAATCGCCTTACGGATCAACCAAGCAGGTGTGTGAGAAAATATTAGAAGATGCAGCAACCGAAAAATTCAGAATTATTTCATTACGATACTTCAATCCAATCGGGGCACACCCCAGTGCGTTGATAGGTGAATTGCCTATTGGTGTTCCAAACAATTTGGTTCCATACGTTACTCAAACAGCAGCGGGCATTCGCGAGAAGCTACTTGTTTTTGGAAATGATTACGACACTACGGATGGCTCTTGCGTGCGTGATTTTATTCATGTGTGCGATGTTGCTACAGCGCATGTAAAGGCTATCGAATATTTGAGCAATAGAAAAGAAACAAGTCTGTTTGATGCTTTTAACTTAGGCACCGGTATTGGAGTATCCGTGTTGGAGTTGGTAAAGAAGTTTATTGAAGTGACAGGTGTCAATATCAATTATTCAATTGGCCCGCGCAGGCCGGGTGATGTTGTGAAAGTTTATGCTGATCCAAAGAAAATAAATACAGCATTTGGCTGGCGAACTCAATATGATTTGGGTCAATCGATTCTTCATGCGTGGCAGTGGGAGAAAAAATTAAGAGGCATTTAAATTTAGTATATGGAGAAAATCAGAATGGCCGACCTTCATACCCAGTATCTGCGGATAAAGCCCGAGATTGATTCGGCAATTCAAGAAGTTTTGGATTCAACTGCGTTCATTCAGGGGCCGCAAGTCAATCAATTTGCAAATTCATTAGCAGCTTATCTTGATTCTAACTTTGTTATTCCTTGTGCCAATGGCACCGATGCACTTCAAATTGCTATGATGGCGCTCGGTTGCAAACCGGGCGATGAAGTTATTATACCGGTTCACACCTATGTGGCTACTGCCGAAGTGATTGCCTTACTTGGTCTTAAACCCGTTTTCACGGAAGTAGATCCAAAGAATTTTAATCTTGATGCAAGCAAATTAGAAGAAAAGATTTCGGACAAAACGTTTGCTATCGTACCGGTTCATTTATATGGACAATGTGCAGACATGGAACCGATATTGGCCTTGGCAAAAAAACATAACGTTCATGTGATTGAAGATGTTGCCCAGGCATTAGGTGCCGTTTATACTTTTTCAAATGGCGAGAAGAAGCGTGCCGGAACAATGAGCACGATTGGCTGCACATCATTTTTCCCTTCTAAAAACTTAGGCTGCTTTGGCGATGGTGGGGCAATCTTCACACAGGATTCGGCATTAGCAGAAAAAATTAAGATGATTGCCAATCATGGACAAAAGATAAAGTATCATCACGACATCATCGGGGTTAACAGCCGGTTGGATACGTTGCAGGCAGCCATCTTAGATGTTAAATTAAAACATCTTAATGATTATGAGCAGCTCAGAAATGATGCGGCAAACTTTTATGATCGGGAATTAGGAAACGTTTCTTTTTTAGAAGTACCAGGGCGAGCAAAAAACTCAACGCATGTATTTCATCAATACACAATTAAAACCAAAGGGATAGATCGCGATAAGCTGAAATCTTATTTAGAGAGCAAAGGAATTCCAACCATGATTTATTATCCTGTACCGCTGCATTTGCAAACGGCTTATGCACGCGCTGAATATCCGGCTGGCACCTTTCCAATAACGGAGCAATTATCAAAAACAGTTTTGTCTTTGCCCATTCATACCGAAATGAACGAAGAACAATTGTTATACATTTGCAATACAATCAAAGATTTTTCAAATCATGCCTGAGCCTAAAAATTATTTTGCGCACGAAACTGCCATAATTGATGAAGGCTGTGAGATTGGAGCCGGAACAAAAATCTGGCACTTCTCGCACATTATGCCTAATTGTATAATCGGTGAGAACTGTAACATTGGTCAGAATGTGGTCATCTCTCCTCAAGTTGTTTTAGGAAAAAATGTTAAGGTTCAAAATAATGTATCGATCTACACTGGGGTGGTTTGCGAGGATGATGTTTTTCTTGGGCCTTCAATGGTTTTTACAAACGTAATTAATCCGCGAAGTGCCGTTAACCGGAAGAATGAATATGCAAAAACAATCGTAAAGAAAGGCGCTTCCATTGGTGCCAACGCTACTATTGTATGTGGTCATGATATTGGTGCGTTTGCTTTTATTGGTGCTGGGGCCGTAGTAACTAAAACTGTTCCTGACTATGCGTTGGTTGTTGGAAATCCCGCAAGGCAAACCGGTTGGATGAGTGAGTATGGACACAAACTTGAATTCGATAAAACGGGTTTGGCGGTTTGCTCAGAAAGCAAGGAGAAGTATGAATTGAAAGATAGAAAAGTAGTTAAGTTGTAATATGAAAAATTTCGCATTAATAGGAGCAGCAGGATTTATTGCACCTCGGCATTTGAAGGCTATTAAAGAAACCGGTAATGATTTAGTAGCCGCCATGGATCGGTTTGATAGTGTTGGCATTATGGATAGCTATTTTCCGCATGCTGATTTCTTTACCGAGTTTGAACGATTTGACAGACATATTGATAAGCTTCGGAGACAAGGAAAGAAGGTTGACTTTGTAAGTATTTGCTCACCAAATTATTTACATGATTCGCATATACGATTTGCGTTGCGCCAACAAGCCGATGCCATTTGTGAAAAACCTTTAGTGCTCAACCCCTGGAATGTGGATGCACTGCAAGAGATTGAGCGCGAAACCGGCAAAAAAATCTATACAATTTTACAACTTCGCTTACATCCATCTATCATTGCTTTGCGCGAAGAAGTATTAGCTGATAAAACAAAAAAAGTTTTTGATGTTGATTTAACCTATATCACTTCACGAGGCATGTGGTATCATCACAGTTGGAAAGGTGATGAAAGTAAATCGGGAGGAATTGCAACAAACATTGGCGTTCACTTTTTTGATATGCTGCTCTGGATTTTTGGAGATTTAAAAAAAGTTGAGATTGAGAAGTATGAATCAGACCATGCTGCCGGATATCTTGAAATGGAGCGAGCCAGAGTAAAATGGTTTTTAAGTATCAATGAAGATCATCTGCCGAAGCCAGTTAAGGATCAAGGAAAGAGAACCTATCGCTCTTTAAAAATGAACGATCGCGAAATCGAATTCAGCGATGGATTTACGGATTTGCATACACGCAGTTATCAGGAGATACTAAATGGAAATGGTTTTGGTCTTTTGGATGCTAAGCCCTCTATTGAATTAGTGCATCAAATTCGCGCCACTACGTAGCATCCTGTTAATTCTGATTTTGTACCTTTAGCCTCAATTTTCAATCCAATGAAAGGAATTATTTTAGCCGGAGGCTCAGGTACGCGCTTGTACCCACTCACCAAATCAGTGTCGAAACAGATTTTGCCTATCTACGATAAGCCAATGATCTATTATCCACTGTCAGTTTTAATGTTGGCCAACATTCGTGAGATTCTAATTATCTCCACTCCACAAGATTTGCCACACTTTATAAATTTATTAGGCGATGGATCGCAGATCGGACTAACCATCGAATATCGCGAACAACCTTCGCCCGATGGATTGGCTCAGGCTTTTTTAATTGGAGAAACTTTTATTGGCGATGATACCGCATGTCTTATTCTGGGTGATAATATTTTTTATGGGTATGGCCTTTCAGGCACACTCGAGCAAGCAGGAAGATTAACGAAAGGGTCAACAGTATTTGGCTACTATGTAAACGATCCGGAACGATATGGCGTGGTTGAGTTTGATGATAAAGGCAATGTATTGTCGTTAGAAGAAAAACCCAAAGAGCCTAAGTCAAGCTATGCAGTAACCGGATTGTATTTTTATGACAACACGGTTGTTGAAAAAGCAAAAACCATTAAGCCATCTCCTCGTGGCGAATTAGAGATAACGGATTTGAACAAATTGTATTTGGAAGAGCAGACTCTAACGGTAAAACTTTTGGGCAGGGGAATGGCATGGCTTGACACAGGGACACATCAATCCTTGTTGCAAGCATCAAACTTTGTAGAATCTATTGAAGAGAGACAAGGATTAAAGATTGCCTGCTTAGAAGAAATTGCCTATCGTAAGGGATATATTTCAAAAGAGCAATTGACAGAACTTGCCAAGCCGTTATTAAAAAATCAGTATGGGCAATACCTCATGCGGATTATGAACGATCGGTTTATTAAATAATCTACAAAAATGACGCTTACACAAACTGGGTTTAAAGACCTTGTAATAATAGAGCCTAACGTATTAGGAGATTCACGCGGTTATTTTATGGAAGCATATAATGCCAATACCTTGTTATCTTTAGGTATTACTGCAAACTTTGTTCAAGATAACCAGTCAAAGTCTGGCAAGGGCGTATTTAGAGGACTTCACTATCAAAATGCTCCGCGTGTGCAGTCTAAATTAATAAGGGTGCTGTCTGGTGTTATTTTAGATGTAGCCTTAGATCTGCGAAGAAGCGAACCTACGTTTGGTAAAGTTTTCACGTTTGAACTGTCAGACGAGAATAAGAAGCAGTTGTTTGTGCCCAAAGGATTTGCTCATGGATTTGTGGTGTTAAGTGAGATGGCCGAAATACTTTACAAGTGCGATGAATTTTATCACCCGGAGCTGGAGGGAGGGGTCAATTTTTTTGATCCGGAATTAGGACTAAGTGCGCTTGTAAATGGAAGTCATACTATCCTATCAGAAAAAGATAAGAAACTTCCTTCGTTAGCCAACGCTGTATTTAATTTTTAAAAGAAAATAAGCATGAAAACAATTTTAGTTACTGGGGGCGCAGGTTTTATAGGATCGAATTTCATTCCATTTTTCCTTGAAAAAAATGCAGACTTACGTGTAATCAATCTCGACTTACTTACTTATGCCGGCAATCTCGATAATCTAAAGGAAGTTGAAAATAATCCACGATATACCTTTGTAAAAGGTGATATCTGCGATCGACAATTAGTTGAATCATTATTTGAAAAACATAGTCTTACTGGAGTGATTCATTTCGCAGCCGAGTCACATGTAGACAATTCTATCTCAGGGCCTGAGGCTTTTATCAAAACTAATATCAACGGCACATTTACCTTGTTAGATGTCGCAAGAAAAAGTTGGATGATAGCTCCGTTTGAAGTAAAAACCGGATGCGAGCAAAATAGATTCTTGCATATTTCTACAGATGAAGTTTACGGTACGTTAGGTATAGAAGGGCTCTTTAAGGAAACCACCTCGTATGCACCAAACAGTCCTTACTCGGCATCAAAGGCGAGCAGCGATTTATTGGTGCGAAGTTATTTTCATACCTATGGATTAAATGTGGTTACTACTAATTGCTCTAATAATTATGGGCCTAAGCAACATAATGAAAAGTTAATTCCTACCATTATCCGAAAAGCCATTGCTGGCGAACCCATTCCAATTTATGGCGATGGTTTGAATGTGCGCGATTGGCTTTATGTTTTAGATCATGCAAAAGGAATCGACTTGGCATTCCATACTGGTAAATCTGGAGAGACTTATAATATAGGAGGGAGGAACGAACGGACCAATCTTCAGATTGTTGATGCAATTTGTACGATACTGGATTCCAAAAAACCAAGTGCCTCTGGCAAATCTTATAAAACACAAATTACCTTTGTTAAAGATCGCGCAGGGCATGATAGGCGTTACGCTATTGATGCCAGCAAACTTGAAAGAGAATTAGGATGGAAGGCGGAAGAAAATTTTGAAAGTGGAATTTTGAAAACCATTGAGTGGTATATTTCAAAATCAAAGAATTAGTAAATATTTTTTTTGAGATTTGTACCAGCGCTAATTGAAAATTAACGCTCTTGTTCGCGATAGTATTTAGAAATTTTAAAGTTTACCAATATCATTCGAATACTCTTTTATACCGCCATTTCTTTTTTGATCTCCTTCTTGTTTTTTCCTGTGTTTATCAAGTTGTTGAGACAATGGAAAATCTTTGACTCTTCAGGAGATCACAAGATTCACTCCTCGTTTGTTCCATCGATGGGCGGGCTCTCTATCTTTTTAGGTTCTATGGCTACGCTGGTCATGTGCCTATCACTTCAAGATTGGGTTACCCTTAAATATTTCTTTATTTCATTAGCACTTATGTTTATCATCGGGCTGCGCGATGATATTTTGGCACTCACTGCAAAACAAAAATTTTATAGCCAGTTTCTCCCCATCCTTACTCTGGTTTTGATTGATAACACGCGATTATCCTCTACCTATGATGTTATGGGAGAATTTTATTTCCCTGAAATAGTAAGCATACTTTTTACCGCTTTTGTTTTGTTAATTCTTACCAATGCATACAATCTAATCGATGGATTAGATGGCCTAGCAGGAACCATTGGATTCATTATCCTATTATTTTTTGGCATTTGGTTCTACGAAATTGGCGAAATGTCTATTAGCTATATTGCGTTTGCTTTTTGCGGAGCGTTGTTAGCCTTTTTATATTTCAATTGGCAGCCCTCTAAAATATTTATGGGTGATACGGGAGCTTTAATGATTGGTCTTTTAATCTCCTACCTAAGTATTCGTTTTATAAATACTAACTATACGCTGCCAGATGCCCATGCATTCAAATTTGAATCCTCAGTAGGCACGGCCATTTGTGTTTTAATAGTTCCTGTTTTTGATACGCTTCGGGTTATTATTCTTCGACTTAGAAAGCTGCAATCGCCCTTTAAGGCTGATAAAAACCACATTCATCACCAATTTATTAAACTGGGCTTCTCCCATGCAAAGACTGTTTTATTCATGTCGTCTATCAGTATTTTTTTTCTTTTGATTGCTGTACTTTTGCGCAAGCAGGGTGATATTTTGATTTTGAGTATTGCTTTGGTTGTTGGTTTAATAATAAATTACCTTTTAAGAATTGCCCAAACGAAGCGAGTAACAGAAAATGGAACAACGAGTAAAGTCAATTGAGGAGCAAATCAATTCCTTTTTAATAAAATCAAAGGCCGATCTGGAGCAATACAGACTTCAGTTTATTAGCAAGAAGGGTTTAGTAGGTGCTTTATTTGAAGAACTCAAATCTTTATCGGCCGAACAGAAGAAACTTCTTGGCAAATCGATCAACAACCTGAAACGATTGTCGGAAGAGAAGTTTACGCAAGCCCAGGAAAGTTTAGAAGTAGATACTTCCACAGCGAATGTTGATTTCGATCTGTCGCTTCCAATTATACCTAACAAAACAGGAAGTTATCACCCTCTAAATCTTACGCGATATAGAATTATTGAAATTTTTGAACGCTTAGGATTTAATGTTGAAGATGGACCGGAAATTGAAGATGACTGGCACAATTTTACAGCGCTTAATTTTCCTGAGAATCATCCCGCGCGCGAAATGCAGGATACATTTTTCATTGAGAAAAATCCAGATATTCTTTTACGCACACATACATCAAACGTTCAAATTCGTTTGATGAAAGATCGAAAGCCACCCTTTCGGGCAATTATGCCAGGCCGCGTATATCGCAATGAGGCGATCTCGGCAAGGGCTCATTGTTTTTTTCATCAAGTGGAGGGTTTGTATGTAGATAAGAATGTTGGCTTTTCGGATTTGAAGCAAACACTTTATCATTTTGCAAAGGAGATGTTTGGAAAGGAAACTAAAATAAGATTGCGCCCTTCTTATTTTCCATTTACTGAACCCAGCGCAGAGATTGATATTTCATGTTTGATCTGCCATGGTAAAGGATGTAACGTATGTAAATATTCAGGTTGGGTTGAAATAGCTGGCTCAGGCATGGTACATCCAAATGTACTTCGTCATTGTGGCATCGACCCTGAAGAATATACAGGCTTTGCATTTGGGATGGGCATTGAGCGGATTACCATGCTTAGGCATAGCATCAATGACTTACGCCTGTTTTCAGAAAATGATATCCGCTTCCTCAAGCAGTTTAAAGCTGTTTACTAACTTTAAGAATGAAAGTACCATTTGCCTCTTTGGCAGAGCAGTATTTAGAAATCAAACCTGAGATTGATCAGGCTATCCAAGAAGTTTTGATAGCTGGTAATTTTATTGGCGGCAAATATGTTCGTGAGTTTGAAAATGATTTTGCTAATCACTGCCAAGTAAAAAATTGTGTGGGCGTTGGTAACGCTACGGATGCGCTCTTTCTTTCTTTAAAGGCTTTGGGAATAGAATCTGGTGATGAAGTAATCACGCCAGCGTGGAGTTGGATTTCAACAGCAGAAGTAATAACACTTTGTGGAGCTAAACCCGTTTTTGTAGATGTTCATCCCGAATATTTTACAATAACTCCAGGAGTCATCCAAGAAAAAATAACATCAAAGACCAAAGCAATCATCATTGTTCATCTTTATGGTCAAGCTGCCGAAATGCAAGCCATTAAAAAGATCTGTAGTCGAAACAATATCTTTTTAATTGAGGATTGTTCTCAAGCTCATCTTACAAAAGAAGGTGAACACATGGCCGGCTCGATAGGTGAGTGTGGTATATTTAGTTTTTATCCCACCAAAAATCTAGGGGCTTATGGCGATGCTGGCTGCTTAATTACCAATAATAGTTCATTAGCGGAAAAGGTAAGAAGGCTTGCCAATCATGGCGGTCTAACTAAAGATGAACATTTGTTTGAAGGCACCAACAGCAGACTCGATACACTTCAGGCCGCCATTTTAAGTATTAAGCTAAAGCATTTATCAGCGTGGAATAAAAAGCGCAATATGAATGCGAATCTTTACGTTGAAAATTTATCCAGCGTAAAGGGGATTAACTTACCTAAAATGCGTGAAGAAGTTATACACACTTTCCATCAGTTTGTAATCAGAGCAAATAAAAGAAATGAACTGAAAGCTTTTTTGGTTCAGCATGATGTTGATACTGTAATTCACTATCCTAAAGCACTGCCATTTGAGCCAGCATACAAATACCTAAATCATAACGATAAAGATTTTCCGATATCGGTGGCATTGCAAGAAGAGGTGTTGTCTTTGCCTGTTCAGCCGGAGTTGAATAAAGAACAAATTCTTTATGTATGTGGGTTGATTAAATCTTTTTATGAAGTTCGATAACATAAAGAAGATAGGTATCGTTGGTGCCGGCACCATGGGGCAGGGCATCGCCATTTCTTGTGCGCTTGCCGGGTATCAAACCTTGATGTATGATCTTGACTCGAGCTTTTGTGATAATGCGATTTTCCTTATTCAAAAATCATTGACGAAATCAGTTGAGAAAGGAAAGCTTTCGCAAGAAGATAGTGAAGTTGCGTTTAGTCGAATTGTAAAAGCCAACAAATTACAAGATTTGCAAGTTGATTTGGTTATAGAAGCTGTTGTTGAAAATCTTCAGATAAAACAAAAACTTTTCATAGAGTTAGAACAAATCAATTCGGCTAAAGCAATCCTTGCTACCAACACATCGTCTATCTCCATTACTCAAATTGCTTCGGTACTTCAAAACCCAGCTAACTGTATAGGACTTCATTTTTTTAATCCAGCAAACGTAATGAAGTTGGTTGAGGTAATCTCGGGATTGAAAACAAATCCGGAACGGATGCAGCTAATGAAGGAATTTTCTAAATCATTAGGAAAAATTCCTGTTGAAGTAAAAGATTCACCGGGCTTTATCGTTAACCGGGTGGCACGTCATTTTTATGTTGAAGCATTGAAGGTTTTGCAAGATGAAGTTGCTGATCACGAAACGATTGATTTGTTAATGAGGTCGGCAGGGTTTAAAATGGGACCGTTTGAATTAATGGACTTGATAGGGATTGATGTAAACTATGCCGTTACAAAATCGGTTCATGAAGGATTCAGCAAAGCGCATAGATTTTTACCAAGTGAGATTCAGTATGAAAAAATTGAGGTTGGAAAATTGGGGAGAAAGTCAGGAAAAGGTTTTTATGATTATGAGAAATTATAAGCTTTGGATTATTACCATTCTATTGTTTTCGTGCACGCGCGATTTAAGTGATGACCCCATTCCCATTACTGCGTTTACCGATATTGTAATTAGTTTGAATTTGCCTGAATACTTCAGTTTGCAAACCGATGGCGGCTATAAACAAATCAGTGGTGGAGTACGCGGAATTATTATCTACAGAAAAAGCTCAACGAGCTACCTTGCCTATGAACGTAATTGTTCCTATCATCCAAACGATGCCTGTGCCACTGTGGATGTGCATAGTTCGGGTCTTTATATGCTTGATACGTGCTGCAGTTCAACCTTTGACTTTGAGACTGGAAGCCCACAAGGCGGACCAGCAACCAGGCCTTTATTACAATACCGCGCTCAAATACTCGGATCGACTCTTACAATAACTGATCAGGTTATTAATTAGCATTGTTTCCTTTTCTGAGTGTACTGTTCTTTTTGCTATATAAGAAATAGATAAATAGCCCAACAATCATCCAGGCAAAGGCTGAGATTAAAGTGTCCTTTCCTAAAGAGAAAATCATAGCGGAGCAAACAATTACCCCAAGAATAGGAACCAATGGTACCAGCGGAGTTTTAAATGGTCTTACCGCATCCGGATTTTTTACGCGCAACACCCAAATACCAACGCATACCAACACAAAAGCAAACAGAGTTCCGAAGCTGGTTAAATCACCGGCAATACTTCCGGGAACAAACCCTGCAAACAATCCAACAAAGATTAACAACAGCCAGTTTGACTTAAACGGTGTGCGGAATTTAGGATGTAATTCTGAAAACACTTTTGGAACCAAGCCATCTTTAGACATAGAATAGAATACGCGTGATTGCCCCATTAGCATTACAAGTATTACAGAAGAAAACCCAGCAAGAATAGCAACTGTGATAAGTTTAGCTAACCAGCCATAACCGGGCATGTAGGTTTGTATAGCATAGGCCACCGAGGCTTCTTTTCCAGCTGTCTTAAATTCTTCCCAATTGGCCACCCCAGTTAAAACGTAGGAAAACAAAACGTATAAAATCGTACATACAACGAGTGACCCTAAGATACCGATTGGCATATCTCGCTTAGGATTTTTAGCTTCTTGCGCAGCTGTTGATACCGCATCAAATCCTATAAAAGCGAAGAAAACAATTCCGGCTCCACCTAAAACTCCGCCCCATCCATGTGTATTCCACCCTTCGTGGCCAGGCATTGTTTCAGGAATTGTATAGGGGATATAGTTCTCAGGATTTATAAATCCCCAACCAATCACAATAAAAATTAAAACGATAGATACTTTAACAAAAACGATTACGGTATTTAGTGTTGCAGATTCCTGAGTTCCTTTTATAAGAATCAACGTAAGGATAACAAGAATGAGTAATGCAGGTAGGTTTACAATTCCCGTTACTCCGCTCAGTGATGTTTCAAAAGGCGAGTGCGTCCACTCGTAGGGTATCACCCCGCCTAATAAATTGTTTAGATATTCGCTCCACGCAATGGATACCGTTGCTGATGCTAGCGCATACTCTAATACTAATGCCCATCCTATAATCCAGGCAGTAAATTCTCCCATGGTTACATATGCGTAAGCGTAAGCACTTCCTGCTATTGGAATCATTGAGGCAAACTCAGCATAGCACAAACCCGCAAACGCACAACCAACGGCTGCAATAATAAATGATACCACCACAGCAGGTCCAGCTGCTTCGCCAGCAGCAGCAGCAGTGCGCACAAATAATCCGGCTCCTATAATGGCGCCAATTCCTAATGCAATCAGATTACCAGCGCCAAGTGTTCTCTTCAGACCTTTGTCTGAATCGCCTTGGGCCATCAATTGTTCTAGTGGTTTCTTAATAAATAAGCTCATGCAGTAGGGTTTGGGGAATTAAACAATTCTTAAAAGTATAAAGAATAATGGATTGGCAAAGTAAATGGCCATGCCGCTTGCATAATTTTTAGAGGGGTAGTTATGCCAAAATCTCAATTCGGCAGTGCAAACTTAACCCGCACCCGCACTTCGCTTTCCACGGCTACATTATCTTCCATGGTAGGCGCCCATTTTGGTCCTTCCTTCACTAAGCGAATAACTTCTTCATCGCAACCAAATCCCAACCCTTTAAATACCGTAAACTCCGAGAGTGATCCATCGGTAGCCACAGTAAATAGAATGGTTACGCGCCCTTTAATTTTGTTATCGATTGCTTCTTGCGGATACTGCAAACTGCTCTTTAAGTATTTATCATAGGCTCTTCGTCCGCCTTCAGGTTCGGCCAGCCTAACCACAGGTTCGTGATCCAAATCTTTGACCGATGAATAACCGGTAACAACCACTTCACTAAGTTGCGATACGTCAGGTTGAAGATTGACAGTAACTTCTTTTTGATCGGTAACTTTTACTTCCGTTGATTGTAATCCAATAAATGAATAAACCAACGTAGGCTGTTGCACATCGCTCACTATTTTGTAGGCACCTTGCATATCGGTAACCGTGCCTGTTGTTGTTCCTTTAATTACAATATTTACTCCGGGTAGCGGAGTGCCATCATCTGCCGAAAGCACTTTACCTTGAATTACTTTTTGATTTGCAATTACGCCTGATGCAACTGACTTTGATCGTGCACCTTGCGGAGCTGCTTCCTTTTTAAGCTCTGCTTGTTTTTCCTGAGCGGCCACAACAGGACTTTCTGTTATCAGATCAGCTACTTGGTCTGCGGAAATTTTTTCATCGACTACCACACCCTCTGCTTTTGCGGCTTGTAGTGGTTGAACTTCAGCCATTTTTGAATTGACCTCTGTTTTCGGTTTTTGTTCCGTTACCACTCCCTTGGCTTTCGCGGATTTTTCATTCGGCTTTTCAACCTTCTTTTCGGATAATGCAATTAACCCATCGCCCTTGTTAGTAGAGTCAATCAATGATTTCTTTTGTATCGAGTCAGATTCAAACTTTTGTTCCTTGCTTGCAAGCTGTTCTTCTTTTTCAAAGAATGGAGTGATAGCAAAGTAAGCCACTGCGAGCAATGCTAACGATGCAGCAATCCGCAGCGGCCAAGCCCATTTGTTTTTATTTTTTTTAATCGGTTCCGCTGCTATTGATTCTACTGAGGCAGCTTTGGAAAATCTTTGGGAAGCAACAGCGCCCGCAGCAAACTCGGCTTGAATTTTCTCTCTAGATCTTTCTTTAATTCTGAAGCTAAGTTCATCCAGATCAGCATTCAATTCCTGTTCGGAGATTGAATGCACGCCTTCAAGTGCTTCATATAAGAAGGGATCGCTAAGTGCTTTTTTCTCGAGCACATGTTGCTCTTCGGGTGTCATTTCACCAGCCAGATAGCGCTTAATATCGTTTTCCAACTTACCCATTTCGCTCCATGCAAATTTTCAAATTCCGCTTTCCGTTTTGAATAAAACTCTTCACTTTATTCATATCAAACTGGGTAAACTCTACAATTTCTTTGTAGCACCTTTCTTCAAGATAAAAGAGTTGAACACATTTTTTCTGCTCGTTTACCAAGGTTTCAATGCATTTCTCAAGCTTGCTTAGGTTTCCTTCCAAGTCAGGCTCTTCCTCCGGATGCAAAAGCAACTGGTTTTCCATAAGCTCGGGCGAAAATTGCTGCTTTAATTTACCTTTTTGAGCTCGCAGGTGCATCAGGCAATGATTGCGAGTGGTTACATACAACCAACTTTTAAAATTATCAACATCATGAATTCTTAATGTATCCACCAGTTTTTCGAACAACTGCATCACCGCATCCTTCGCTTCATCACGATCTTTTAAATACTTCAGGCAAACCCCATAAATCAGTGACTGATGACGTGAAAATAATTCGCCCAGCACGGAAAGTTCCGCTTCTGATTTATATCGATCTAATAATTCTAAATCCGTCAAGTTGGGGTATTCAAGCCTTCAAGTTAAAATTTTTTAATTCTTTTTTATGGAATCTGACAGATTGATGAATCCTACTGTCAAAATCAAACACACATACTTATGAAAAAGATTACACTAAGTCTGATCGTTTTACTTCTTGTTGGAGGTATGCTTTCAGCACAAGATCGCACACTAGTGGGTAAGGTTACTTCCGCAGATGATGGAAGTGATTTACCTGGAGTAAACGTTTTGCTAAAGGGAACTACAAACGGAGTTGTTACCGATGCACGCGGTAACTACCTCATTCATATTCCCGCCAAGGGTGGCACATTGGTGTTTTCATTTATTGGACTTAAAACTCAGGAGATTGCCATTGGCATTTCGAATAGAGTTGATATAACTATGGTAAACGATGTTTCTCAGTTGAGCGAAGTTGTAGTGACGGGGTATGGACTGGTTGGCCGGGTTCCTGGAATAAGAACCCGTGGAGCAAATTCCTCAAAGCGAGAAAGCAAACCGGCTCCTTATGATTCAAGAGTTTTCCAAGACACTAATCAACCGCGACATAATACCGAAGAGTACGATGGAATTACCGAAAATATTTTTCACGAGGCACTAAAAAATCCACTCTCCACTTTTTCTATTGATGTAGATGCCGCATCGTATAGCAATGTAAGACGGTTTATAACCAGCGGCCAGCAAGTGCCAAAAGACGCAGTACGTGTAGAGGAAATGATCAATTATTTTAAGTACGATTATGATCAACCAAAAGGTGACGACCCATTTTCTATCAATACAGAAATTTCAATAGCACCCTGGAACAAGAAACATAAGTTGGTTCATATTGGGTTGCAAGGCAAAAGTATTCCAAAGGAAAATTTACCGCCATCCAATCTTGTTTTCCTGATTGATGTTTCGGGTTCAATGAGTGATGAAAATAAATTGCCCTTGCTGAAAACTTCTTTTAAAATGTTGGTGGAACAGTTGCGCGAACAAGACCGTGTTGCCATAGTAGTTTATGCAGGTGCAGCCGGTTTGGTTTTACCATCTACATCCGGTGCCGACAAGAAAATAATTTTGGAGGCATTGGAAAACTTAGAAGCTGGCGGATCAACCGCAGGTGGAGCGGGAATAAAATTGGCCTATGCCGTGGCTAAAGAAAATTTTATAGAGAATGGAAACAATCGCGTAATCTTAGCTACTGATGGCGACTTTAATGTGGGTGAATCGAGTAATGGCGGCATGGAACGATTGATTGAAGAAAAGCGTGAAGAGGGCGTTTTCTTAACGGCCCTTGGTTTTGGAATGGGCAACTACAAAGATTCTAAAATGGAGACATTGGCTGATAAGGGAAACGGAAATTATTTTTATATCGATTCAATGTTGGAAGCTCAAAAGGCTTTAGTGAATGAATTTGGAGGAACGCTATTCACGATTGCAAAAGATGTGAAACTTCAGATTGAATTTAATCCGGCTCGTGTTAAAGCATATCGCTTGATAGGCTATGAAAATAGAATGTTGAACAATGAAGATTTTAATAACGATCGTAAAGATGCGGGTGAGTTAGGCTCTGGTCATTCAGTTACTGCGCTTTATGAAATCATTCCTGTTGGAGTAGAGAGTGAATTTTCAAAAGTTGATGAACTAAAATATCAAAAAACTAAGGTTGAGCCTACTTCAGATTCTAAGGAGATAATGACCGTTAAATTTCGCTACAAAAAACCTTCAGGTACAGCAAGTAAACTAATTGTTCATCCGCTGCTAGACGAAAATATTGCGATAGACAGAACTTCCGATAACTTCAGGTGGTCGGCTGCAGTTGCAGGTTTTGGCATGTTGCTGCGCGATTCTGAATATGTAAAAGATTTTAAATATGAAGATGTGCTACAATTAGCGCAGAACGCCAGAGGCACGGATGTGGATGGATACCGGGTAGAATTTATTAACATGGTAAAGTCATTAAAAAGTTTGGCAACACGATAGCTAAAGAAGATTAAGCAAAAACCCGCGGAATGAAAGATTCGCGGGTTTTTCTTTTATTAGTGTTGCATTTTGATAATTAACTTGAGTACTGGATAAAAAAATTTTGAGACTAGTATCATTAGCCTCAAATCACTATTCTTTTGCTATTTTTGGTATTTAATGGAAGAAGAAACACTCAGACAATCATATACCAATCAGGAGAAGAACGACATTTTCAATAATGAGTTCCTTCCCCATATTAAGTCCATGTACAACTTTGGGTATAGGCTTACTTTCGATCAGGATGACGCCAAAGATCTGGTTCAAGACACTTATTTAAAGGCCTTCCGTTTCATAGAATCATTCCAAAAAGGAACTAATGCTAAAGCATGGCTGTTTCGAATTCTGAAAAACAGTTTCATCAATGATTACCGTAAGAAGAGCAAAGAGCCTTCGAAGGTAGATTATCAGGAAGTTGAGAGTTATTATAACTCGGAAGAGGTAGATAGGCAGATAACGCCCGACTTACGGGTTGAGTCGCTGAAGGATATGATTGGGGATGAAATTTCTAACGCATTGAATGCGTTGGATGTGGATTTTCGCACCGTAATTATTCTTTGCGATTTGGAAGGGTTTAAATATGAGGAGATGGCAAAAATTCTGGATATACCGATTGGCACTGTAAGAAGCAGGCTACACCGCGCCCGGAATCTGCTCAAAGAGAAACTTGGTGAATACGCGAAATCCATGGGTTATAAAAATACAGAGTCATGACAAATTCAGTCAATCCCTTTATTCTTGCCCATGGCAAGAAACCATCGTGCATAGAAATGTTGCAATTAATTCTTGATGGCGAAGCCACTGCTGAGCAACAAGCCTATTTCAAATCGCACATGGATAAATGCGCCCCTTGCTTTAAGTCATACGATTTGGATAACACCATAAAGGAACTTTTGAAAACCCGCTGCTGCGGAGATTCAGTACCAGCAGGTCTTGTAGAACAAATTAAAGTTCAGATCAGTCAAAATCAACCTTCTTAATGGCGGGTAAAGCACTTATCTTTTCAGCTCCTTCGGGCTCAGGTAAAACCACCATCGTACAACACCTATTAAAAAATAATTCCGATTTAGGATTTTCTATTTCAGCGTCAACACGCGATAAGCGAGGCCGCACTGAAAAAGATGGAAAGGATTATCACTTTCTTACTCCCGAGGAGTTCAAACAAAAAATAGATCAAGACGAATTTATTGAGTGGGAGGAAGTTTACGCTGGTAATTTTTACGGCACACTAAAAACAGAAATAGACCGCATTTGGGAGGAAGGTAAAAATGTAATTTTTGATGTGGATGTAAAAGGCGGAATAAATCTGAAAAAATATTTTGGTGAGAAGGCCCTTGCAATATTTGTGAAAGTTCCCTCAATCGAAATCTTAAAGACTCGTTTGTTAGAGCGAGGAACCGAAAGTGATGAAAGTCTTTCGCGCAGGTTGTTTAAGGCAAAGTTTGAAATGACTTTCCAAGATAAGTTTGATGTAGTGTTGGTGAATGAAGATTTGGAAAAATCCTTGCAAGAGGCCGATCGGCTTTATCGTGAGTTTAAAAAACCCTGAAGGATTGAAACTGAAAGGGTAATTGGGTAGTTTTACGTATAGATTAAAGTAGTACGTATGACAAGCAAACTGACCCTCAGCGTGAAATCGAATTTTGTGAATCAAGCTAAAAAATACGCTCGCAAAAAAGGTAAAAGTGTCTCCCGGCTGTTTGAAGATCACATTGAAGATTTGATCAGTAAGGAAAAGGGTGAAAAACAAGATCCTCTTGAAGCTATCAAAAAACTAAAAGGCATTGCGAAGGGAGCCATACCAGAAAACATTGATTACAAAGATGCCATTGCTGATTATTTGATGGACAAGTACAAATAATGGAAAAACTTTTTTTGGACACGAACCTTCTGTTAGATTTTGTACTAGATCGAAAGCCGTTTTCTGATCAGGCAGAAAGAATTATCCAATTGAGATTTACACATAAGAAGAGATTATTCACTTCTGCTTTAACTTTAGCCAATATAGCTTATGTGGTGCGGAAGGCTGATAAAAATCCATTCAAGTTATTACTGATTTGATGGAATGGGTAGAAATTGTTGATCTCACAAAGTCCGAGTTCAATTTGACTATTAAATCTACTTTTAAGGATTTTGAAGATGCGCTTCAATTCTATTCGGCTCTTGAGATTGAGATCGGTGCCGATGTAATTATTACCAGGGATGCAAAAGGGTTTTCTTCAGCCTCCATTTTAGTACAATCTCCTGTTCAGTATTTAAGAACTATCACTTGATGAAAATAGGCCTCTTCTTTGGCTCCTTTAACCCAATACATATTGGGCACATGATCATCGCCAACATTATGGCCGAAAATACTGATCTGCAAAAAGTTTGGTTTGTAGTTTCACCGCAAAATCCATTTAAGGAAAGCAAAGGACTGCTGCATGAGTTTGATCGATACGATATGGTGAAGGCTGCCATTGCCGATAATTATAAATTAGAAGTTTCCGATGTAGAGTTTAATCTGCCAAAGCCAAGTTACACCACGCACACACTAGCGCATTTAACAGAAAAATTTCCAGGCAAAGAATTTAAAGTAATCATTGGTGAAGATAATCTTACCAATTTTGCTAAATGGAAAAATCACGAACACATTCTAAATGAGTTTGGGCTTTACGTTTACCCCCGACCTAATGTAACAAATTCAGACCTCAAGCGTCATGCTAATGTTAGCATGATTGAAGCTCCCTTGCTGGACATTTCGGCTACTTACATTCGTCAATGTATTAAGAACAATAAATCCATTCGATACCTCGTTCCTGAACCAGTTGAAGCAATGATCCGACTAAAGAATTTTTATCGGTAATCTTTCAAGTTGAGGACAACTTTAATGCAATAAGCTGCGTCTACAGAATAATGAAAATTGTTTTTACCCTCTTTTTGTCTCTTATCTTCTTTTTGTCCTATGCGGGTGGTATCCGCGGTGTGATAAAGAGTGAGGATGTCGGACCGCTTGCCTATGCAACCATTTTTGTAAAACAAACATCAACAGGAAGTGCAACCGACTTTGAGGGTAAGTATGAAGTTCAATTGGCCCCCGGCAAGTATGATGTGCTGTTTCAATATCTTGGGTATGAAGCAGTAACCCGTGTAATAGATGTTGGTACTGATTTTATAGAAATCAATCTTACCCTAAAGCAACAAGTAATTGTTTTGCAAAATGTAATTGTGCGCGCGGGTAAGGAAGATCCTGCCTATACCATTATGCGCAAAGCAATTGCCAAAGCAAAATATCACACACAAGAGATTGATACCTATTCGGCTAAAGTTTATATAAAAGGCAAAGGTCAGTTAACAGATTATCCTTGGTTGGCTAAAAAGGCCTTGGAGAAGGAAGGTATTACTAAGGATCGTGTTTTTATTTCTGAATCAGTAAGCGAAATAAAATATACGCGGCCAGCCAAGTTTGAAGAAAAGGTAATTGCCGTTTATACCAATGGCGATAGTAAAAACACCTCTCCAAATTCATTTATTTTTGGTAGTTTTTATCAGCCAGAAATTGCTGAAACCATTTCGCCACTCTCACCAAAATCTTTTTCTTATTATCGGTTTGAATACGTTGGCTCATTTCATGATCGCGATTATGAAATCAGTAAAATAAAAGTTACCCCACGCTCACGAGGCGATAATGTTTTTGAGGGATTGATTTATATAGTGGAAGATTGGTGGAGTATCCATAGTTTGGATTTGAAAACAACTAAGATGGGAATCAATTTTAAAATTAATCAATTGTACACACCCATTGAAGATAAAGTCTGGCTGCCTGTGTCGCAACAATTTAAAGTTGATGGCAAGGTCTTTGGTTTTGAATTTGAAGGTCAGTATTTGGCAACCATGAAAGACTATTTGATAACACTGAACCCCGATCTTCAATTAGAGATGACCGTGATTGACGAAAAAGTTGAAAAGGAAGAAGCTAAAAAAATAGAGCAGAACTTTAGCAAGAAAGGCCAGGATTTGCAGGAGAGATTGAAGGAGGGCAAAGAAGTAACGCGCAAAGAATTAAAGCATTTAATCAAAGAGTATGAAAAGCAGGAGACAAGTGAAAAAGAAGAGCCTGAGGTAATTTCTGAATCTAAATATTCTGTAGATTCATTGGCTTATAAAAAAGATTCTACTTATTGGGTTGAGATGCGACCAACGCCACTAACTAAGGAAGAACAGCGCGGTTATCATCTTGATGATAGCCTCACCCAAGTGCAACGCAAGAAAGATGAAGGCGACACGCTTCGCAATTCAAGCAAAAACAAAAAAGGATTTCAACCATGGGATATAATTATGGGTGATACGTATGGTATGGGAAAGACAGCTGACTTTAGAATTCATACACCTTACGGTGGATTCAATTCAGTGGAGGGATTCAACGCAATCTATCGCGTAAGTTTTTATAAACGTTGGGTAAAACGAGATTCACTAAATAAAGACAAGAGACCTCAAACTTCAAGATTGGAAATAAGTCCTATTGCGCGCTATGCCTTTGCGCGCGAAAAACTGACTGGAAAACTACGCGTTGATTACAGAGCTAAGAAAGATCGTATTACGATTGAGGGCGGCAAGTATGTAGAACAGTTTAACTCAAATGAACCCATTCATCCGCTCGTAAATACGATTACATCGCTTTTAATGGGCGATAGTTACATGAAAATTTATGAACGCAATTTTGTTGATTTAAATTATTCACATCGGTTCGATGACAAATACACATTCAGAACAAACTGGACCTGGGCAAGGCGATCGGAATTATTTAATAATAGTTCTTATACCTTTTTTAAATCTAATCGCGATCAATACACAAACAATGAACCCGTCAATCTTGAATTACCCAGCACAAGTTTTAATCCCAACCGGGCTTTTATCGGTTCCGTTAGTTTGGATGCTCGCCCATGGCAAAAGTATCGTATTCGCAACGGTCGAAAAACGAGGGTTGATGGATCGTCACCACTACTTTCATTTTATTACAGAAAAGGATTTAAAGGCATAGCGGATAGTGAGGTTTCTTTTGATCAGATAGAAATTGGTTTTAAGGATGCTTTCAAAATGGGCATCCGTGGAAAATTGGATTTAGCATGGCAGGCCGGCACATTCTTTAATACCAGTCAAATGTATTTTATGGATTACAAACATTTTCTGGGTAACCTAACACCTTTTGTAACAACCGATCCGGTAGGAAGTTATCGCCTGTTGGATTATTATAAGTACAGTACATCAAAAGAATATTTCTCGGCCAATGCACATTACCATTTTCGCAAGTTTTTGGTTACCCGATTTCCTATGGTGCGGGTAACAGGTATTACCGAAAATGTTTTCGTTAATTACCTGGCGACCACTTCTTCTAAAAATTATACAGAGATTGGCTATGGCATAGATGGCATTCTTCGGATTTTTAGATTGGAGGCCGCAGCGGCCTTTCAAAATGGTCAATACTTAAACTATGGCTTCCGTGTTGGAGTGGCCACCAGCATTACAATTAATTTTAACGATTAATCGACTTAGGTTGGTTAACGTCACAATGGTTCGCGAACTTTAGGCGATGGCTGTAACCTTAGATGAATTCTTATCCCTTCGAAATGAATTACCCGTGGTGGATGTTCGCTCGCAAGGAGAATTCCAAGAGGGTCATATCAGGAAAGCATTAAATATTCCCTTGCTCAATAATGAAGAACGCATAGCTGTTGGCACAGATTATAAACAGAAAGGTCAGCAAGAGGCCATCAAAACCGGATTTCGATTAGTGGGACCTCGCTTGGAAGAAATCATCAACGAAACCGAACGATTAATTCCTAATAAAGAATTGCTGGTTCACTGTTGGCGCGGAGGCATGCGTTCAAATAATTTTTGCCAGTTCGTTGGCATGGCTGGAATGAAAACCCAAGCTTTGAAAGGCGGCTATAAAGCCTATCGACAGCGAGCGGTAGAATCATTTAAGCAACCTTTCAACTTTATTTTACTTACGGGCTGCACAGGTAGCGGCAAGAGTGAAGTGCTTCGATCTTTAAAAGCACAAGGCGAGCAGGTGTTGGACCTTGAGGATTTAGCAAAACATAAGGGCTCCGCTTTTGGCGGATTACTTATGCCAGCACAGCCCACTACAGAACAATTTCAGAATGAATTGTTTGAAGAGATTTTATTGTTGGATCGAAACAAAAGAGTTTGGGTAGAGGACGAATCGATTGCAATTGGAAAAATTTTTCTGCCATCAGACTTTTGGAAAGGAATGAACAAATCACCGCTTGTTAAGATGGATGTTTCGAAAGAAGTTCGTGTGCAGCGATTAGTGGATGAGTATGGCCCTGCAGATCGAGATGAATTTTTAACCATCATGGGTAAGATAACAACTAAATTAGGAGGTCAGCATTATAATCACGCTAAGGAAAGATTGAGTGTGGGTGATATGCATACTACAATCGATATTTTATTAACCTATTACGATAAGGCATATCTCAAAAGTATTGACAAACGAAAACAGCAATTGAAATTTTCTTTGCCCTGGGATGGGAAAAGCGTAACTGATTTTTCTTCGAAACTATTAAACACATAGGCACATAAGATACATGGAGAATGCAAAACCTATATTTCTATGTGTTTAAAAATAATAGCTATGACTAAATCGTACTTAGATGATCTCACGTATCGAATAGTTGGGGCGGCTATTGAAGTCCATAAGAATGTAGGAGCAGGTCTTCTTGAAAGTGTTTATCATAGATGTTTAATGGAAGAATTTAAGCAACGTGGTATTCAATATCGCTCGGAACTTAATGTGCCTATTGATTATAAAGGAATTGATCTTGATGCTAATCTGCGTTGTGATTTTTTAGTTGAAGAGGCTATGGTAGTTGAGTTAAAAGCTGTTGACTTAATAGCTCCTGTTTTTGAGGCGCAATTACTCACTTACATGAAATTGTTAAAGAAACCTAAGGGGATTCTAATTAATTTTAATTGTATTAATATTTTTAAAGAGGGGCAACAAACTTTTGTTAATGAGTACTTTAGAGGCTGTAAACTGAACTGTGTCAAAGTAGGACAAACACTAACTTTGGCACATAATGAAAGAGAAAGAA
>Ga0075152_10000082_pt1 | contig 71814 bp, 58 predicted proteins | sample JI61114C2DNA_FD_70964 | JGI IMG/M metagenome (GOLD analysis project Ga0075152, IMG submission 70964) | Wastewater effluent complex algal communities from Wisconsin, to seasonally profile nutrient transformation and Carbon sequestration -... | ecosystem: Engineered > WWTP > Effluent > Algae...
TTGTCGACGCAATGGAACATACTCAAGAAATCCGTGTTCTTGTGGAGCAAGAGGCCAGCGGCCTAGCCAACATTTTTTTGTGTTCCAATGGATTAGCAAAGGAGAAACGAGAATCAATTCAAAGAAATTGCGATCAGTATGCAGAATGCGTAATCAATGACGAATGGCAAGCTATGAGTCAGGGGAAGTATAGTCCGAAGTCATTCACTCTCGCTTGGCTGCTCTGGAAAGACATTACCACTTACAAGCCTGACACCGAAGGCGAAAAAGCGATTCACCAACAGTTAGTTGCTGAGATTTGCAACATGACTAATAATCGTCGAACAAGAATAGTCAACGCTACCCACGGGATAAATCCGCTGATGTGGACTGTGCTAATTGTTGGTGGTGTACTGACAGTCGTATTCACATATTTTTTCTCAGTTGAAGATCTAAAAGCGCAAGTACTAATGACTGTTCTAGTAGCGCTTACACTCTCCTTGAACATTCTCCTGGTATTCGTTTTCAGCAATCCTTTCGCCGGAGACTGCGCAGTAAAGCCAGATGCCTTCAAGCTCGATCGAATGATTTTTAAAAATTTCGAAAGGGGTGTGGCTCCAGAAATTTGAACTTCAATTTTCCATAAGAAAATGGAGCAGCTTTTTCTAGCAGAATCTCTGGGACCAAACAATTGTCGATCGAAACTGACACCATGCCAGCTGACTTGCCACCAGGTGCTTCAAGTCAGCGCAAATTCGAGCTTCAAAGAACAGTTCTACATTTTGCAGCTGTTGATGGGAGTTTGCATGTCTTCAAGCAACAACTTCTTGCACGGATCAGTCAATGAAGCCCCTCTCAATCTAAACGCGCAGATCAGCACCTAGCTTCAATTAATGCCGCATTGATTTTGCTTGTTCCAAAGTTGCTGAGCCTCATTCGCAAGACATTCTGCTTCCGCAATCTTTCCAACGGCAAATTCTGCTTTACTCAAATCGACAAGACAGGTATGAAAACGGAAGCCATCACCATCATCCCTGCCTCGCATGAATTTCAATAGATTTGCTAATCGCGTTTCTGCAGATCTATAGCGCTTGAAATTCATCTCTCTTTCTGCAATTCGCAGAGAAGCCTCAATCAAATCAAATTCTAGGGAGCTAAACCTCCTACTACCATGCTCGTCGACAGTACAAGGGTCGTTCTCCATAGCTTTTAAAATCTTCTGTTCTTGCAAGCGCCAATATTTCAAATCATCATTTCTGATTCGATCAACCTTCGCAAATAGTCCCTGCTTCTCATAGATTTCAGACAGGCCGTAAGCAATGGTTGAATCCCAGCCTTTGAGAATGTTCATACCATCAAATTCGCCTTCGTATATTGCAGCCGCCTTTGAATACATTCCAGCTTTCTCATACTGCCAAGCCGCTCTCAATCTCAAATATTGAAGCCCTTTGTTAAGGGGCTTTTGATGAACAATATAAGTAAGTATAGCTTCGGCTGCTTGCCTGTGTTCACCCTTTTTATCTTGAATTTCCGCTTGAAAGTACAATGCCTTGCCAAATCTTTCCTGCGGACATTCCACCTTGTAGCAATCTAAGAGCTTGTTCGCTTTATCAATTTTGTTCTGCTGAAGTGCTATCTCAATCCTTTTCTCGAGCGGCCCACCATATTCCGCCTCCAAGCAAAATGCAAAAGACATTCCCATAGCAATAATGCATGAAAGTAGCCAAAATACGCAGAAACGGTCATAAAATCGATTTACACCATTTAGGCGCCAGAGGGCACCTAATAGCTTTTGTTGAAAGGACATCAGCGTACCTCCGAGAGCCCGGTTAAGAGAGCAAGGCAAATCAAAGTAAAGGAAGTCATAGCTTCCACGTAGCGACAAACAATATGCAGAACACCAACCAGGCGTTAAAAAGCCGGATGGAAGAGAGTTCTGAATTTCGGACTAGTAAAATGCGGACAAGTACAAAGTGCCAGATTAATCAGAATCCGGAGGCTTGTCAAGCTCTTTCTTTTACCAACAGCTTCACGCCCGATAGACTGAATTGTTTCTTCCGAAGTTATCTGCATTGTTTTCAAATCTCTGTCAGTTGTTTGGAATGGGACAAAACAAAATGGAACCTTTTGAGACATCTGATGTCTCTCTGAGCAGAAGGATTCAGAGTAGTCTTGTCAGCAAAGACATTTCGCTTCTAATTTAGGCGTGAATCCACAAATGAAACAAACTTACAGAACAAAGACTACAGAGGCAGCTTATGTCCACTTCAACGAAACAAGACGAAGCACAAGAACATCTCACGATGGAAGAAAGACTGAGCGCTATTGGGGCACATATAGATGACCTGATTACCAAAGCGAACGAAGCGAAAGCTCGACTAGAAAGCAACCTAGAACAGAAAAAAGATGTGAGCGTGGAAGCGCTAGACGAGCTAAAAGCAAGCTTGGACAAAGCTTGGTGTACCGTTGATCAGGCCTGGGAAGTGGCTAAAGCGGGCGCTCTAAAAGCGGCCAAAACATTTTGCCAACCGCATGAAGACGGTAAGCAATAGAAATTAGTGAATTGTGAGTCAATGCAGTTAAGAAATCGACCAGGTTTCGAGTTCGTTTATGGTAATGAGCTCGCCTTGTCGCAACACTGTAAAGCGCCGCGGTGGCCTAGGGGCTGAACCTAACAGTATGCGTCCGTCTTGGGTTAAATCAAATACGCTGCGGCACTTAGGGCAAACCAGAACGGGTTTACTTACTTTCATGGCACAGTTACAGGCACCAACACTACTTTCTGAACAGCCGCAGCACATCTCAGTTTTGTAATTGAGAATGCCGCCCCGTCCCGGACAGATACGGCTAAAGGCAACGATCTTATCTGGCGCTGTACGTATAGCAAAGCCAGGAATCTTGCGAATCTCTTCCTCCTCTGGATTGAACACAACATACTTCATTCGAAATTCAAACGGTCGACACGTCCAATCAGTAGGGAAATCAGACAAGTTAAACTCTATGCGGTGTTCACCCGTTGGCATATCAGCGGCTTGGAAGAAACCACCTGGCTTCATGGTAGGTTTCAAAAAACGCGCAAGCGGAGAAGCCACCAGACTAAATGTAAAAACAAGGGGTGCACCTGCAACGAACTTAAGAGCTGTTCGGCGCGTTAAGAGCCGATCGCCTTCTAGCGCTGCCTCATCTGACTCATGGCTGGTCATATTCCCCCCCTGCTTGCTCGGGAACCCATTACCACAATGACACACTTACGGTGGTTTGTCTTTAGCAGGCCAGGCCGATGACGCACTTATTGTTGAACAACAATGCCCTCAAGGTGAACGCAGCGGGTAGTTTTGCATTGCACCTACACTATCAGTTGAAATATCTCAGGCCAAATTCAGTAATCACGGGTACAAAAAGGTCGTCCTTGCTATTCGACGGAACGGTTATATTAAGAACATCCACTTCCTTTGGCGCCATGCGACCATCGTCAATAGAAAATCGAAAAGTAGCTTGTTCTAGTAATTTCCAGTTTGTCTTGCAACTCTCTAGCTTCCCGGCGCCCAGAGCAAGAAAACCTAAACTCACATCGCCATCTTCAAGAACATTCAAGGCGCAACCATCCGGTGTTCCAGCTTGAGAGTCCAGTCCGTCAAATCCAGTACCTTTCATTTTTGCAGATAGCGCAATTGCATCAAAAATTCCAAAGCTCTTGTCGCAATGGCGAAGCCACCAGCTTTTTGATTTAGAATTAACAAGCTTCCATTCTGGCAAATCCTCTGGCAAGGCCCGGTCATTAGGTTCAACTTTTAGTCGTTGTATCGATTCCCTAACCATTGAAATATTTGTTCCATTGATAATAACCCCATCGAGCGGTGAGCAGAAATAATGAACTGGATGACAGCCCATACCGTTGAAGGGCCAATAGAAAGATAGAATTTCAACTCCATCAAACGATTCCACAGCATGACAAGAATCACGCAAAATGACTAGAATTTTAGTAGCCGAAGTCACATTTTTGTCAGAAAAAGCTGTCAAATTGATAGACGGAACTGCACCCATGCCATACGAGTTCGGCGTTCGAGCAGCTCGTATTCCTGTTATACTCCAAGAAATTTCATCTTCAATAACCTTGTTTCTGATTTTTTCCAAGTCTTCAATACCAATACCAGCTGTAGTACCAGCTATGGCAAACTTTTCAAAGCTTGAATTCACTTGTGCTTGACCCATACCATAATGAAATGGCCCCCTAGCCACAATCAAAGTTTCGGTATCAGCAGGCAATAAACTTACCAAGCTTTTCCAGCTCAATTGTCGGCCGCTAGCTCTTCTAGAAACTTTAAAATCTGACGCAGTTGAATCTGTCTCTTTTGAATCACTGTCCGATATGGAATTTGACAGTTTGGGAAATGCGACCTTCGTTTCGAATTTATCGGCGATTGCAGTTAGCTGAGACTTTAAAAGATATAGGTCAGAAAGCTGGTTGAGGCATACGACACCGCCGTCAAGATTTAAAGCAAAATTGTAGGCACCGATGGCAGATTCTGAATCGTGTATTAGGCTTTTGACCGTAGCTATATCAATTACTGGATCGTAAGCATTGGCAGTTGGCTCTATCGCCCTAGCAGCACACAAAATATCATGCAAGCTGTGAGAATCAAGTGACAACCGGCCAAACGATTTCTCAATGGCTCTATTTAAGTCTCTACAGTCCGGTTCATATGAATACTTCGCAAGAAGATCGAATAATTCTTTCGCATCTTTCCCAGTAACAGCTTCTACCTCACTACTGATTGCTTTAAGCTGAGTTACATCCTCTTCGGTCGCAAGACGCTCGTTGACTATTCGTACAGAAACCACCCTCCTCTTTTGTTTAACATCAAAGGTACACACAAAACGTGCGCCTAAATTTCCATTGAGGGAAGATTCAGCACGTGACTTCAATATGCTCAGTATTGCGGGCCTGAGGGCCTGAATGTCCAAAAGGCCAGAAATAATAGTTAGGTTATACGCCCGCCCAAACTTGTCCAACGAAAACTCGATTTGAATTGGCTTCGCAGTAGTTCGTACAGACCAATTCTCTTTCAGCAGGCCGCTATAATTTTTCCAATCGGGAATGGCGATCTCAGCTGGCAAAGCTGGCTGAGCAAACGCAGCGGCCAAGACCAAACAACCAATCGATTTTCCTAAACGGCCAATTCCAATTAACAGCGCCAATACAAAGACCTCAGAATATTTCCCTTACCTGCAGCATGTCTCTAGAATACAGGCGTCGCGTTTATCGACGTTACTGTTTAAAACGGATCAGCAAGTGTTTGGAGGAAGTTGACTATCACCAGATCACTTTGCCGTCACTAAGAATTGACTTGATATCAGACTTAGAAAGAATCACTGAAACACATAGTGAACTGTCGACCGCTGGTACATGGGGAACGCGAAAGTGCTAACCTTTAAGCAGTCAACAACCTCTCGAAACAGCATCATGAGCAATCAGTTTTGCTCAGATTGGCTATCAGATGGAGTATGTAGTGCTAAAAACAGTGTCCCTTTTAATTAAATCTGCTTTCATTGCTCTTAGCACCCTAATTATCGCGCCACTCTCCGCGAAGGCAGCACCAGCCTCAGCAGACACCATTTTGCGCTGGTTGCCACCAGGTACAGTTGAAATACGGTGCATCAATGGGCCAGTTTCTGTCCCTAAATACGACAGTGCCAAGCCGCCTGATCCCTACGCCATTACTCTACTGGAATTTGTACGAGGCCCCGCAAGGGGCAACATCAGTCACTTTCTCAATGAGCCTGGCAAGCGGACATCAGGCTGTTTAGCTGGCAAAACTATTTCTACAAGCGTACGAGGGTCTCAGGTTCTAGAACTTACAGCCACCGACTTAAAAAGCTATTCGAACGTTGATCCAAGTTCGAAAACTGACTGCTGGCCTGACGTTGACATCGTCGAGTTTGAGGAGCCCATCAGAGAAGAGCTAACGGCAGAACTGCTTTCGCGGCCATTAAAGCAGTCAATGATAGGTGCAAATCAGGTTTGGCAGGCGCAGTCGAGTTCGTTTCCTCGCAATCTGCACCTTTACCCAACTATTCCAGATGACCACACAGTGATGGTGAGTAGTTCCACGAGCCCGGCGTTACTGCTTGCCGCCGTGCAAAGAATGAAGGCGCGGGCCACTAGCTGTGTCATACCGGCGAATCATATCGGTTGGAGCTATCTTGACAGACAAAGTGATTACTGGTTCTTCAATGCCTATCCAGCAGCGCATAAGAATCTTGGCTCATCGGCAGAGCCTCAAGGCTTAGATGAATTCGCCAGATCGGCACTTGCTGTAGTGGCACAATATCGACCGGCAAAAACTGCAACTCTTCAATTTGCCTATATTTCGACTAGCCCAAATGCTCTGGCTCTATTAAAACAGCGTCTGGACCTTAATTTCGTCACGCCACGGGTGAGATTCACAGCCAGGACTAACAAGATTATTCAATTTGACTATCAAACGATTAAAAGTCCCATGCAAGATTTTTCTCTTCTATACGCAGCGCTTTATTCAATGGTCGGGCACGAAGTTCATTAGGCAGGAAGAAAAATCACAGCGCTATTTCTTGCATTCTTTTATCGGCACGGTGGTATTCAGCACCGGTATCAACTGAGTCTCACCCAAGCCGAAGAAAGTAGGCCTTGCCGCTACAAGTTCTAATTTTTTCTGGTCGTCGGTTATCTCGACATTAACCAGATACTTTGCCGAGCTACGGAGACTTTCGCCTGTATCATTAGCAATTTTCACGGCCTCACGCAGCACCGCTTCACGATCACAGACTGGCGTCTCTTCCAGAATCTTTGATGCATCTATAGCTCCCGCTGTCTCAGCCATAGCCTTAGCCCGCTCTTCAATTTGAGTTTCGTTCACAACGTTCAAACCCTCACAGTCACAAGTTTCAGGCCTCTACCAACCAAATCGGTTTCAGCCACGCATTGGCAGAGCATAACAATCAGTTGTGACTGAATCTTGGCAATCTCGTGACCGAGCCGTGACCATATATGTCACTTAGACGGTGCTATTCCAGTTTCCCATTGCCATCTGGGCTCGCCGTTTCTGGCTCTGCTGCTTGGGATTGGGCTTGAGCTTCACCGTGTTCTGGCGCTGGCTCAGAGACACCCTCAGAAGCAGTAGCCGAGCCCTCAGAACCCTTACCCTTGCCTTTGAAAAGTTTTGATACTAACGCTACAACACCGACTATGCCAATGATGATGAACTTCTTCAATACCAACAGAATACCAAGGCCCCATTTCCACAAGGCACCAAATATGCCGAACTTAGCCGCGGCTGCCATGGCACCGCCACCCAGTATCAAGCCAGCCAGTCCATATCCTGCCGCTTTGTCAGTGCCTGCGACATATTCTGCATAAGTCTGACCTTTGTTGAATTTGACGTTTTGTAGAAGGGTGGCGACCTTCTGTTTTCCTAGTTCCAGCTCTTTTGGCGACACAACCAGATTCATAGATAGCACACCGCGTCGGCCTAGCATGCGGGTGTTGTAGTTGATGGTATCAGCAGGTGCATCTGCTGAGTCTACTTCTTTGACTTCAATGGCCCAGATCATCTGGTGGCTAGCTTTGTCATAGCGAGGCTTCTCGGCCCATCCGCCGACATAATAAGGTTGAATCTTTTGAGCGATGCGCTCTTCGTTTTGTTCCTTATTGGCTTCCTTGAACGTGTTGAGCAGATCGTTTGCATTTATTTTGTCTGCGTCGTCTTCTGTGACGTAGCCACAATCTTCATAACGACAAACTATAAAATACATATCGGGAGAATCTTTGCGTGGTGCAATAATTCCCAGCACACCTTCACCCGATGAGCCTTGTTCCTTCAAGAAAGCAATCGCTCTTTCTGGCTCCACAAAACGAAATTCTTTTGGCAATTTAACCACTGCCAGCTTGTCGCCTAAAACAACAGTTTGCTCTTTGGCCTCTGAGTCTGCCTTCCCAGACTTTTCCTTAGTCGAAAGCTTGGCCTGATTCGGCTCTTTTGAATCTTGCTCTTTTGCCTGAAGAGACAATGGAGATAAAGTCAATATGCCAATCGTGAGAGCTGGAGCAATCAGGAAATAGGCGCTTCTTCGTAAATTGAAGCAGACTGGTGATTTCATAAATTCTCCTGACACGACGATGGCAATGATTCTTGGTTAGATGTTCTCGTCTTGAGATCTGCTCCGTCAAGCCCAGACAGCACTACTTAACCGTATTCAAGCGCGGACAAAGCTTGTCAGACAAAAGAAGAACGGAATATTGTCGGTGCCCGGAAAATGCCAATAAGCTGCCATTAAAGTTACAGGGTTAGTAATAGCCATTGAGGCGAACAACGGTCTCAAATTTTCTTCCAACTTTAGTAAACCGAGGGTCAATAGTTATGGCACAAGAGCGACAGGAAGCTGAGATCAGCAAGATCAAACCGCTGGAAGGAGAGGCTCAAGGCTTCAAAAACCTGGGCGGCACTCTGCTTGCCGAAAAGCCAAACGATACTTCCCCGGCCTCACCTGTAACCGCTAAATTTGAAAGCCCGACTCTTTCTGACCTGAAGGCTGTAAATTCAAACGATTGGGCGACCTATTTGACCGACCAAACTAAAAGGGAAGAGCAAGAGTCTAAAGAGCGCCCCTCTTCAGCGCGCCGTGACCCTGACTTCAATCTCTCAGAATTCGTTGATCGGCGTCGAGAGCAAGATGAGCAGGCACTGGCAAAATTAGACGAAAAGGACCTGAAAGCAGTAGGAGATGTGGCCAGCGCACTAGCCGGTCGAAACCCCGCTGTTAGCGCTCTAAATGCAATTCAACAAGCATTTGGCGACAAATACGACCAGAACAAAATGGAAGGCTTTGATAGAGCACTCCGGCTTGAACTAGAAAGAAGAGGCTTAGATAAGACCTGGTCTACCAGTATCGCCTGGGGTCCTGATGGCGCTGGTATTCAGATTCAAGATAAGCGAGTCAATTTGGCCCTGAATGGTGGAACAGAGTATCTCTCGTATCAGAGCACAATCGGCAAGTTCAACAACTAGCTTTTGAACAGCCTTGCCTTTGTCATCACTTAAGTACAGACACCAGATAAGAAAGCACCACAACCTCAAGTAGAAAAATTGCCAGCACAATCGTGGTGCCGCTTCTCTCTATTTGCGTGGTTTGTGCCGGTTCTGTTGTATTCGGCAGCAGCCACCAGGTAAACTGCTTGACCAAAGCTGGCATACAAATAAATGAAACCACCCCAACCGAGCACAAAGAGGTAATGGCTACAGCCAGAGCCATATTTAAGCCATTCAACAGGGGAACAAAATAGTGCCGCTGCACAACCAGAATAGGGTAGAGCGCCAACACCACTAGGCATGCCGTTTTCCAGGCCGGCGTCACAGGCTTGCCGGTAATAGTTGGCTCCCAGCCAGGAAAAGTCGCCCCTATCACCTGTAGCCTGGTGGCGGCTTCGAACTCTTTATTTTCCTCTACCAGAGCCAGCCTCTGCTCTGAATGCAACCAGAACTCTAGGGCGTCGGTGCCACCGAAGTGGAGAATACTACTCCAGTAGTTGTCGCGACCGGGCACAGGAGCTTGCAGATAGCTCCCTTTGTATCCAGGAAAGCTTGACTGAGTAGCCTCAAGTTTACGCTTCCACTGAAAATATCTATCTTCTTTACCAGGAGCCACGTAGGTCTCAATAGCCACAACAGAGCTACCGTGCTCAGAAAGTGAGGCCCTAGCAGCGCATTCTCTCACTTGACCTTGAAACTCTGAAGCAAGCCCATCAAGCTGCGACTTCCTTTCATTTGAATTCAACCAAGCTGAGCATGCTTCCTCGCTGTCAAAACGATGAATAACAGACCATATGGCAGGTAGTTTTTGATCTTGTTCGGTTTCAGTGGGAGCAAGATCAGGAGGAATAATTTCAGCACTAAAGAAGCCCTTAAGAGCCAGGGCACCATAGGCAAAATCAGTTAGCCAAAGGTTGAAATTTAAAGACTGAATCTCTGCGGCGGAGGAAATTTCAAAACTGGTGGCGACGCTCTTGATCATGATTCAAATAAACTGAGCCTGCAGATACTATGGATGTGTTTTTATCAGTTGTGTAATCAGCAAGATACAAACGACATCGACTCTATCATACTCAATCGTCTTCAGTGTTCGCTATCTGGTACCAGCACACTATGGCCGCGGCAAGACAGACCAATGTAGCTACAACGGCAATCATATTCAGCATACCGACATTGTGCCAGCTGACGAAATAGGTGATCCAGGGCAGGTGCATCATGTCCACGGAGCAATACCAAAGAGCCGAACTTTATTATGCTCGTCCTTCGCCACAGCTTAAATGGTGAAATCACGCTGGGAGCAGATTCAATTATCTATTGTTTGTTCGCAGGACCGGTGCTGCTCGCGGTAAAAACCATCCCTGGTCTCTCTCACTGGAGAACCTGCGTTATGTTTCTACTGTACCACCCATTGCAGTTGCTCGAATCATAATCCAGGACTATTTGCCATCATCCGAAAGACGTATTTAATATCGATACCAGTAACAAAAGATCTTACTTCGCACCCATAGACTTCAGCCTGGCTTCAACTTTCAAAGCTTCTGCTTCTTTACCAGCCACGTGCAAAATTAGGCACTGATTCCGCAATACTTGCATCAGATTAGCTTTGGTACTGCATTTCTCAACCAGTACCGCAGCTTTCTTAGAATAGACTTCCGCTCTAGGATAGTTGCGGGTCACCATGGCCAAACTAGCCAGATTTGAATAAAGCATGCCGAGGTTGGCGCCGACCATTTGATTGTCTGGTGCCAGTTTGTACGCCTCTTCGAGTTTTGTCACTGCCAAATCAAATTTGCCTGCGTTCATAGCCTCGGCTGCTTCATTGTTCAGTCGAAAACCACGGGCAGTAGGTGACTCTGAAGCAGAAGGCGGATTACTAAGAGTTGAAGCCTTAACGGCAGCAGCGCCAGGTGAAGCGCCAGGAATTTTCTCGACTTCAGCGTTTTGACCGCCAAGTAGTTCACTTGACGAGCTTGAAGAACCAGTTGAACCCGACGCGCCAGAAGCAGTACTTGAACCACTAGGAGCATAAGCCGCGGCCAGAGCGCTGGTATCACCTTCAGTCAGAGCACAAGCTTTGTCAACGGGATAAATGGTGCCGAACATAATATCGCCAGCGTTACTGCTGTGCTTGGCGATTCCCAAAGCGTGGCCGATTTCGTGAAGCGCTACCCGTCGAGCATAATTATCAGTCAAAGTCGGCATTGCCTTTGGTGGCACAGTCAAAAGCATAATCTTGGCGGAAGTAATGCCCTGAGCGTCAGGAACAACAATGGTCTCGCCGTCTTCAATAGTCGAAGTCATTTTTGAGCGATCATTTGTCCACTGACAGGTAATACCTTGGCCACCATCTGTTTTATCCACGAATACAAACTGAATTTTGCCACCACTAGCAATCATCCAATCGTCAAAAGCTTGCTTGACTATTGTCTCTAGCTGCGGCCGATAGCCCGGCACTCCTTTACCAGAAACAATGCAAACAGGAATAGGTAGACGACTTTGGGGCCAATTGAAGTGGTCTTGAGCAAAGGCACTCGAAACCGTCAGAATAGAAAGTGCAGATGATAAAAGCAACGCTCTTTTCATTGAAAAATTCACCCTATCTCACCCTATATTAGTTTGCGCTCTGCAGTGTCAGTGGCGCAGTTTGCTCAATTTGTCTGGCCAAATCAAATGGGAAGGGAATTGGTTTGCGCGACTTCTCGTCTATCAAAACTATAGTCGACTGTGACACAGCACAGCAGACACCATCTTTATAGACTACCTGAGCCAGTTTAAGAGAGCTGCGACCAATATTAACGAGCGCCGTGCCCACTTCTACATCACCGGGATAGTGCAATTCAGCCTTGAAATCAACGTCAATGTTAGCCAATACCATGGTCTTTCCTGGCCCTGCCAATGAACCATTGCGATCAAACAACAGGGCAGCGCGACCCGACTCGAATAGAGTGACGAAAACGGCATTATTCACATGACCGAGTTTATCAGTATCGCCATAACGCAAGTTCACCTTTGTCCAGTGCTTATAGCACTTGCGATCAAGTAGAGCCTCTTTCGACAATGTAGGTTTCATTTACTTGGATATCTCGCGTTTATTCGGGCTTTTGCACTTTGAACATGACGATCGAAAGTGGTGGCACTACAACCGACAAAGAGTCTTGCCGGCCATGATGCCAATGCGAATCACTGTGTACGCCGCCATGATTGCCGATGCCGCTGCCGCCATATACCTCAGCGTCAGAGTTGAGCATTTCTTTCCAGTAGCCACCTTGTGGCACGCCTACTCGATAGTTCCATCTTGGTACAGGTGTGAAATTACACAACACCAGAATGAAATCGTCTAAGTGCTTGCCTTTGCGCAAGAAGCAGACAATAGATTGCTCATTATCTTGGCAGTCAATCCACTCGAAGCCACCAGGATTACAATCATATTCATAGAGAGCTGGCTCGGTCTTGTAGAGATGGTTGAGATCGCTCACCCACTGTTTGACACCAGCATGAGTAGGATACTCCAGCAAGTGCCAATCGATGCTGCGCTCTTCGTTCCATTCAATCCACTGGCCAATTTCGCCACCCATAAACATCAGTTTTTTGCCGGGGGAAGAATATTGATAGCCAAAGAGCAAACGCAAGTTGGCAAATTTCTGCCAAGCATCACCAGGCATTTTTGAAAGTAGTGAATACTTACCATGCACCACTTCATCGTGAGACAAAGGCATGATGAAGTTTTCAGAGAAGCTGTACATGCTTCTGAAAGTTAGCTTATCGTGATGGAATTTGCGGTGAACAGAATCAAGACTCATGAACTGCAAAGTATCATTCATCCAGCCCATATCCCACTTAAGACCAAAACCTAGGCCGCCAACATAAGTTGGGCGAGTGACTTGTGGCCAAGCAGTTGATTCTTCTGCCACCATCATTACTGATGGATACTCGGCATAAACTTTCTCATTGAGCTGGCGCAAGAAATTAATTGCTTCAATATTTTCTCTGCCACCATATTGGTTGGCTACCCACTCGCCGTTCTCTCTGGCATAGTCGAGGTAGAGCATTGAAGCCACGGCATCTACGCGCAATCCGTCGATGTGATACTTATCGAACCAGAACATGGCATTACTCAAAAGGAAGTTAGCAACTTCGTAGCGGCCATAGTTAAAGACATAGGTGCCCCATTCGCGGTGCTCACCAAGTCGTGGGTCAGCGTGCTCATACAAGTGAGTGCCGTCAAACAAACCAAGGGCATGGCCATCGCGAGGGAAGTGGGCCGGAACCCAATCAACCAAGACACCAATACCAGCCTGGTGCAATTTATCAACCAAGTACATAAAGTCTTCAGGCGGACCAAATCTACTGGTGACAGCGAAGTATCCGGTAGTTTGATAACCCCATGATGCATCAAGAGGGTGCTCTGAAACTGGCATCAACTCAACGTGGGTGAAGTTCATCTCCAGCACGTACGGAATCAACTTGTCGGCCATTTCGCGGTAGGTCAACCAGCGATTCTCATCTTCTGGTACACGCATCCATGAGCCAAGGTGCAACTCGTAGATAGAAACTGGTTTGGCCAACGAATTTTTCTTATCGCGAGCTTCCAACCACTTGGCGTCGTTCCATTTGTAAGTGTCTAAATCCCAAACAATCGATGCTGTGCGCGGGCGCATTTCACTGGCAAAACCAACCGGGTCAGTTTTCTGGACATGACCATTAGCGCCATCAATAAAATACTTGTAAAGAGTACCGTGACCAAGAGCAGGAATAAATGCGGACCATATGCCTGAGGAATGGTTTAAAACCATCGGGTTTTTATCCGCATTCCACTCATTAAAATCGCCAACCACTGACACTCTGGCGGCATTAGGAGCCCAAACGGCAAAGTGCGTACCCTTGACGCCATCACGCTCAAGTTGATGAGCACCTAGCTTTTCATAAATGCGATAATGGGTACCCTCTGAAAATAAGTGCACATCAACATCCGAAATGAATGCTGCGTTACCCGATTCTTTAGTGGTCATGGTCAATTCCTTATTTCAGCAACATGCCGTCAGCGCACTACTGACAACCGCTCGTGACTCAAAATGATTATGTCACCTTCTAAATATATGAGATTGTTGTTGCGATGAGTTTAGTAATCATTGTCATGGGCGTATCTGGCGCCGGGAAGTCGACAGTGGCACAGGCACTGGCTCAAGCCCTAAATTTTCGCTATTTTGACGCCGATAATTTTCATAGTGATGTTAACAAAGCGAAAATGGCAAGTGGCCTTGCGCTGACAGATATAGACCGTGAACCTTGGCTCAATAGTCTGGCTAGCGCTATCAGTCAATGGCAGAAAGAGGAGCAAGGTGCTGTACTGGCCTGCTCGGCCTTGAAAGAGTCATATCGCAAACGCCTGAAGGCTGGCCATGCCCCCAGCCCTGCACCTGAGGATCCGCAAGAGCATGCGTATGAGAATCCACAAGAGCACCCAAATAGAACCGGGGCGGCAAAGTTTGTCTATCTCAAAGCGAACTACGATGAAATTTACCGGCGCATGGAGCAGCGCCAAAATCACTTTATGAAGGCAGAGATGCTCAAGAGTCAATTCAACACTCTCGAAGAGCCAGCCGATGCCATCGTGGTGGATGCCACTGGCTCACTAGAAGAAATCGTTGCCCAGGCGCTTGAAGAGCTAAAGAGCTGAAGTGCTGAAGAGTTGACGAGACTATTTCAATTGGCTTTCTTCGGGGCGACTGGAACGTATGGCTCGGTCTTTCGTGGCCGCGAAGGCGGAGCGAGAATGGCCATTTCTTTGCCATTCCAGGTCATTTTCATAACTGGAGTTTGCTCAGCTCTGCGATCGAAGCGAACTTCTTGTTCAACACTATCTTTAAGCGCATTAAAAGCATCACTCAGCTTGGTCTGCTGACCATTGCACTTTAAAGACTCAATTAAACCGTGGGTGAATACGCCATTTTTATAGCGCTTTGATTCCCACGAACGTTGACCAGCACCACTCGAAGAAATAACGATAGTGCCCTCGCCAGCAATACTACCAAGATCAAAATTGTTAGTACGAATCAAACCTTTGCCACCATTAACGGCTGCTGCACCACTATTGCATGAATCAAGCACCAAGAGCACTCGATCACATTGGGTGCGCCGTTTGATTGTTCTGGCTAAGTCTTCAAGCTCGATAGCAGTAGAAAATAAATTATCGACATTGGTATCATGCAAAATCAAAAAATTCTGACCAGCAACATCTAGCTCTTTCGGGCTACCGTGGGTAGATGCATAGATGAGAATGACGTCGTCTTCCATCACCCGCCGCGGCAACCAATCGTCACCAATAATGCGTCTAACTTCTTGCTCAGTGGCATTTTCGTTGGTCAATAGCACCACATGATCTTTAGCGAAATTGCCATACGTGGTAAGGAAATTGGCAAAGTCAGTAGCATCTTTTGCTGCATATTGCAGATGGGGAATGCGTGGGTCTTCAAAGTCGTTGATACCAATGACAAGAGCCCACTTATCTCTTATGGGCCTGTCGGTGGCGACAGATTTGTCAAGATCAGCGGCAGTAATTTGCTTTGATACTGTTGTCGGGGGAGATTTCTGAGCGACAATATCCAGGGCTGAGCCGTCCTCTTTATCGCGACCGTTAACTGATACATGGGCGAGATGGAAGTAGCTAGTTGCCGCCAACTCAAGCTTAACGTAGCGAGCCTCTACTGGCTCACTGAGCTTGATGTTCCACACATCAGAAGTTTTAGTAAAGGCTTTAACCGGCCTCCAATCTACCTTATTGGTTGATACCAACACAGTCAAACCTTGAGCGCGTTCTTGCAATTGACGTCTGCGATTTTCAATAACCAAACCATCAACCAGGCAACTACGGCCGAGATCAATGACTATATTGGGGTGGTCTTGCAACTGTGTATGAAAGGCAAATTCAGGAGCAATCACCTGGTTCGATAAAAGCCGTGCCACATGCAAATCTTCGGCACCAGTAAGCAAACAGCTTTTTTTCTCATAACCAGGATAAGTGGAGCTAACTGAATAGGTGGCCGACTGCGAGAGACAATATGATCGCGGCTGCTCACTAGCAGCGCTGACGGCAGAACATGGCAAAGAAACCAATTGCAGCCCTAAGGCACTAACTACTCCAAACAAAAAGAGATGTAGGCAGAAAAATAGAAAGAACCGACAATTTTTATGCACTAACCAACACCAGACAGGACCCCTATCACAATGGCACAAATTAATAGCATTGCCATCATCCCAGAAGATGAGTCGACACCTTAAGGAACAGATGTTTTAACTTTAGCGAACGTGCCTGGGGCGACCGGCAGCACGTTCTAGCGAAATTGAAAAGCCAGGTCCCGTAACATCAAAAACAGCACAGGTCAAAAGCCACAGAGTAATAAGATAAAACAAGGTGCGCCTCATCCACGAGCTAAATCGAAAGAGAAGCAAGGAGAAAACGAGGCACGAAATATAACATACGACAGTCAAAAAGTACTTCGGCACAAAAGAATAAAGAGGTGCTCCAAAGCAAGACACTATCTGGTTACAAATTCCGAGCAGCAATCCATAGCAGAGAATGAAAGCAATTGGATAGAACCACAGGACAAAGGCAATCAAAAAATGAGGCTCATCCAGAAAGCCACGTAACTTGCTCTTAGTTTCTGTTGTCGTAAGGCCCAATTGGCAAATCTCACAAAATCGACAGATGCTATGTCTAACCTACACTTGGTTTAGAATAGCATTGTAGTTACTATCCCTGACAGGTGTTCTAAACAGAGGTAAGCCATGGCTAAGCGCATCAGTGAAATAGCAACTAGCACGACAATCAAAGGCTGGCACTTAAACGACAGCGAGCATGACGACTTTGTTGTCGGCCTTGAACAGGCCAGCAGGCACGTCGGTAAGAACTGCGCCTTTATTGAGTCTATCGCCAAAGATGCATCCGATGAAGATGCACGCAATGCCTGCGGCCACCTTATGCAAACCTGCGGCATTGCCCCGGAATTTCGCAACCAGCGCATTCGCATGACTGCATGGGTCAAATCAGCCTTGGCCGAAACCTCTATCGGACGAATAGAACTCGACATTATTGGCAATTGGGGCTGGTACTGTCGATGGAAAGGCACTTTCGACAACATGAATAACAGACCAATCTTAGCGGACACAGACTGGCAGCAGTATGCCCTAGTGGTAGATGTGCCAGAAGAAAGCACCAGCATGTATTTCGGATTGTTTTTAATCGGCGTAGGTAAAATGTGGCTCGACGAAGTGAAATTCGAAGTAGTCGACAAGACTGTACCGCTAACCGGTCTGCGGCCCGCACCAACGAATCTCAATTTTGAAGAACAGCTCTAGCATGACCAACAATATGGCCGTCTAACTCTCTTGCTCAAACTCATAGCGTTGCTCTGGCGTCATGCGGCGATAATCCCATTGCTCCTGGCTATTTAAGCGATTGTATAAGCTGCGCTCATCGTTACTCATCCGCTCATAACTAGCTTGATCCTGCTGACTCAGATGCTCGTAGTTATAGCGCTGGTCTTTGGTCATGCGCTCCAACTCGTATCGTTCTTTAGAGTTCATATTCACAAGAGCCTCACTAGAGGAAATTGCTTTGGACACGGCAATATTCTATTGGCCACTTACTAAGGCGAGGTTAAGCTCGGGTCAAGATTCCTCTGCTAGTCTTTGGCAACAGCAAAGGGGTCAAGCAGCTTGACTTGACCTTGATAAACTCCAATTTGCGAAATACCAGGATCAATCATGCGAAAGCCATGGTCAGTAAGAATGCGCAAAAACATAGCGAAATCACTAAGCGTTGCTGGTTCAGCTTCTGGTTGAATCACATAATAAATAGTTCTTCCATCACCTTGCATAGTACCAGAGCTCAACACTGGCAAATCAAACGGCTCCAACGCCCTGGTGACAGTACGGGAACTAATTTTCAAGATACTTCCATCATGTAACTTCAGCACGACAGAGTCAGACCCTGTGGCTACAACCGACTCGCCTTCAGCCGAAAAATCGCAAAAGGCTTTTCTGTAGAGAGAAAGATTGTGATTAGCTCTTGCCTCAGGTCCTTTTATAGACCTTATCAAATCAGAAACTTTCATAACGCCCCCAGAGCCGAGTAATAACCTTAGCACCAGTGCGCTCCTAAAGAAAAGGAGACACACCGGAGTGAATTTCAACTTAATCTCGCTGACCCCGGATTGCCAGTTTGCCCCGGTAAATTGAGGCCATAGCCCAAGAGTTGGTTGCCAAAGCAAAGCCTCACTTACCAGGAGTAAATACAATGCGAGATATCGACAACATCTGCCAAGAGACCAGAAACGATAGTAGCTCTCAATATAAACTTCTTGAAGAATGTACAACGAAAAAAGGGCTACTTGAGCTTGATAGAAAAACCGATGATCAAAACAAATTTGACAAACTCGGCTTTCCTAAAATCGACATGAGCGGCTTTGGCCAAGAAGCGCCATATAAAGCCACTGGAGCAGCAGACTACATTCGACACCAAATTGAAAGACTCCTTACTAACGACGAATCATACGACAACAAAATAAAACGCTCAGTCGAAGGTCAGATGACAGCGCAAGAGCGCAAACAATATGAAGCAGAAGAAAAGGCATTAACCCAGCACAAGAGAGATGTATTAGATTGGGGATTGAAATCAACCATGAACCCAGAGCCTTACCCTAAAGCACCAAACGCACCTATGCATGATGCCATTGACAGAAGAGTGCAAGAAGCCGAAGCTGCCATTGGCAAGCAAGTACGAAGAGAGATGTCGCCTGGCGAACAGCGCAGACTCGATGAACAGTTTCAAGAATATAGAGACGCCATAAGAAAGGCAAACGAGACCAGAGATCCACTCGGCACTGGTGGAATGTATCGAGCCAAACCAGAACCTGGACCTGCTGTTAAAGATTACTTCAAACGAGTGGGAGCGGCAGCTGAAGACTATTTGAAGCGGCACTAATTGCTTTTAGAGCGACAAAAGAAGGTCTAATCTTACTGACCGTGGCTTGCCAAATACCCCCACTAATATAAGTGCATCAGCGACACATTACTAGCCGGAGCAAACTATATGAGCGATCGTGTTGAAAGAGCAGTAGAGGCCGTTAATGGAACCCAACCCATTACCCGCCTAGTCAATAGCGAAATGAGCAGAGAAGAGCAAGTGCAGTTTGCTCGCACACTCTGGGAAGGCGGAACCAATCCCCGCACTAGCGCACCTGGTGTTTGGACAAGAGATGTAGGCGGTGCTGAAGTGACATTCCGCACAGTTAATGGCGAGAGGCAGGTTTCGGATATCGTCGTCAACGGCAGAGACATATACGACACTCCTGAAGAATCTCGCAGTCGACAGTACAGAGAGCAAGCATCTACAGCAAGGGCTAACCAACCTGCCAACCGCGGTATTGGCTCCGACGGCCGCTATACAAGTGCGCCTGAGACTAGAGAAACAGCTGAAGCCGCACGAGCGCGCCAAGATTACGAAAGATGTGTTGATGGTAGCGGCAACCGTTCCTCAAGACTTGAGCGAGCCGTATGTTCGGATGCTGTTGGCCACACCGTTCCCGGTGACCAAAGACAGCCAGTACAAGAGCGCACCATGGTTCCCACTAAACCAGCCTCTAAGTCTATGAGCTTCAATCTTCCACAGTTAGAGTTGATTTAGAGCAGCGACCTCTACTTCGAAACTTTGCTATTCAACACTTACTACTAACAACTTGCTATTCAACGCATCCTATTCAACAAACAGGCCATAGCCAGCACCACGGATATTGCGAATGACCGACTCAGAATCTGGTTTGTCGAGTTTGAGCCGTAACCTCTTAATGCAACTAGTCAGAGCCTCGGTTGTTGAGTCACTTTCACTGGGCCAAATATGTTCCAGCAAGTGAGATGGCTGAAAATACTCGCCCGGGTGTCGCAGCAAAAACTCTAGCAAGGCAAACTCTTTCGGCATTAGATTGAGCGTTTTACCTGCTCTTTTAGCCGTATGGCTTTTGGTATCAATTTCGATATCACCAGCTTCAAGCTTGCTGCTGAGCAAAGTGACAGGCCGCCTCAACAAGGCAGTTATGCGAGCAGTCAGTTCTCGCCCGTCAAAAGGCTTAGAGAGATAATCGTCAGCTCCCTCGCCCAGCCCTCTGAGTTTATCTTCAATAGTCTTTTTGCCAGTAAGCATTAGAACAGGTGTGGTACCACCCCTACTGCGAAAGTCTTTAAGAATATCAATACCCTCAACTTCCGGCAGATTCCAATCAAGAATAACGACATCATAAGGGTCGAACCTTAGCCGCTGCAGACCGTCTCCACCATTCTGTATATGTTCTACTATGTGACCTTCCTTCGTCAGCCAGCGAATTACAAGCGAAGCTAATTGCAGGTCATCTTCGATTATTAGAATCTTGGCCACTAAGACCCCCTATGACAATCTATCTTCGTTGTTCACTTGCGCTATTCTCTTTCGCAGTTTTCTTGGCTTCTAGAGCTTTGTAAACGCTCTCAGTAGCAGGAATAGTGAACCAGAAAGTACTACCCTTGCCTTCCACTGAATCTACTGCCATTTTACCCTGATGCATCTCCACAATGGCTTTGGCAATTGCCAACCCTAGTCCAGTTCCTTGATGAACCTTCTGGTCGGCGGCTTCAACCTGCCTGAAGCGTTCAAATACAGCATCTAGTTTGTTTTGTGGAATGCCCCTGCCGCTATCAGTAACAGAAATACGAACAAAATCTCTTTCTAACCTCGCGTCAACAATAATCGTAGACTTAGGTGCTGAATACTTTGTTGCATTAGACAGTAGGTTTATCAAGACCTGAACCAAGCGTTCTTTGTCAGCGTAAATCGTCATAGCAGGGTCAATACTTCGCTTTACTTCAATTGACTTCTGCTGAAACAGAGAAGCGATAGCGCCAATCGATGTTTCAACTACATCACGAACTGAAATTTTATCAGCGACAAAATCAACAAACCCTGATTCAAGCTTGTCTAAATCAAGCAAGTTGTTAACCAGGGCCATTAGTCTATCAACGTTGCCTTGGGCAGCATTCAAACTGCCTTTCATAAACTCGTCTAACGAATCGCCAAGTTCATCTGCCAGAAGAGAATGGGTCATCTGAATAGAACTAAGTGGTGTGCGAATCTCATGACTGACCATGGCAACAAACTCGGCCTTCAATCGATCAAGATTCTTTCTTGCGGTAATATCGTGAACGACACAATAGAGAGAACCTTCTACCTCAGACCAAGTGACCGACCACTCAGTATCAGCCACGGTGCCATCAGCTCGAGTGACACCACACTCTAGAGAGGTCTCTTTAGTTGTTTCAGCAACCTTTCGCAAAGCAAGCAAAACCATGTCGCGATCTGCTCCAACAACAACATCGGCCACACGGCCGCCAATCAGATCTTCTTCACTGTATCCCCAATGTTTATAAGCAGCCTCATTGATGTCAGTAAAACGCATACTCGAATCAATCGAGCAAACGACATCTGCAACATTTTCAAGAATCGCTCGTTCTCTGCGCCTCAAAATTACTAAAGAATCATGCATCTTGTGGTAGAGCTTGTCTATCTGAGCCAATTCGTCGTTGCCTTCTAATTCTTCAGTGGGTGCTTTACCAGCCGCCATCCTTTTAGTATTGGTCATGATTACATTGAGTCTATCAGCGGTTCCACGCCTGAAGTAGAAGCCCAGACCAAAGGCTATCAAAAGAGAAAGCAGTATGGATAAGCAAAGCACTAGGCGGATAATTTCGCTGTACTTACTTACATCTATACCTTCTGCATCTTTAGAGGTTGCTTGCTGTTCTGTCAGCTTATTGCTCGCTTGAATGAGCGCCTCAAAGTGCCTTCGCATTGACATGTAGTGCATTGTGGCAGCAGCTTTATCACCAAGGCCCAGACTTTCGGCAGCTCTATCGTGTTCTTCACCTATAGCTCTTACAAGTGAATCCAGACTCTTCCAGGTTTCGCTGCTCTTAGGATTACCCTCAACTAGAACGTGAATCTGTTGAATCTCATCTTTCATTCGTTGAGCAGTTTGTCTAGCCTGGCCCAACATTTCTGGCTGTTCGGTACTCTTGTAAAGCATTATCTGCGTCACGCGCTGAACATGCAGACCCATCAGCGCGTAAACACGATTGGCAAGTTCGCGACCTTGCTGTTCTCTCACGCGAGCCTCATCAGCCTGCCAGAGCAAGACAAAAAGCACAGAGACCAGAACAAGCTCAAATACTACAGGCACTGCCACTGCCACTAAAAATTTTTGAGAGATTTTCAGGGTTTTCACAGTGCCAACCTAAAGTTCCGCAGTGAGCACTATTAAATCAGTTGTGCCTCAATTTTGATAGTGCATACAAAACAACAAACTAACAACCCAGCCAATCTAATATCACTGACCGCGCTTTGCCAACTAGCCCTTAGTAAAGTAGCACCAAGCCGATTTTACTAGCTCGTAATTACCAAGACGATCCTAACGAAGCAAAATAATGGAGTCGAACCAATGAACTCAGATTGTCGCATGGAACAAACCATTAACTGTGATAGCTCTTTCGCAACCACTGACGCCAGTTGCTCTGCATCAATCTCATTTGAAGACAGACATGAACTAAATTCGAGACTAAGTGTGCAATCGCGTTCTTGCGCAGACCAAATGACAAATAGCGGTGTCTTACCAACCCTTGAACTTAGCTCATGCCTTGAAGAGACAGATCAATGTGGTTCCCCCCAAGAGCCTAACAGTACTCAGCCATGCGAACCAATTGGTGAATTGATCTGCGAACCGAATTCTTGGCCAGACTGTGAGCCAATCTATGAGCCGGCCTGTGAGCCAATCCCTGAACCAATCCCTGAACCAATCACTGAGCCGCCAACCTCTCCAGAGGCCGAAGCACCGACTGACGCGCCTGCAGAAATAGAGATAGAGGTGCCAGCTCCAGAGTATCAACCAGTAATCGATGCACCTCAGGAATGGCAAGAAGGGCCAGCGCTTGAAGGTGGAGCGCGAGTAGAACTAGCAGACGGGTCTATTCCGGAAGTCTTGCAGCGCTATGCCTCATACGAAAACGGCATACTTGTCATCGACGCAAAGGGCGATGAAATACCAGCTCTTTCAATTACAAGAGACAATGTCGTCATCCGCAATGCCCGCATCAAAGGCCTGGATGGTCCAACGGTTGGCATCTATGGCGCCAATAATGTAGTGGTGGAAGGTTGCGAGATTACAGGGGGAGAGCGCGGAGTCCTAGCCGATCGCTCATCCAATATCACAGTCAAAGACAACTGGCTACATGACTTCAGTTGGTCTGAGAATTACGACACAACCGCAGTCGAATTTGACTACGTAAGTGGCGGCAATATTGAAAATAACAGAGTCACAGGCCTATACAAATCAGATGCCATAAGCATGTTTGAGAGTCAAAATCTCACAGTTCGCAGCAACCGGCTCGATATCACCATTGATGAGTGGTCATCCGCTCCCATGATGGTAGAGGGCAACAGCAGTAGCGGCATCGAGATATCAAACAATGAAATCAATTACCCAATAGGAAACAATGTTCCACCAGGCATTCTAGGTGGAAGCGACCACAGAGCTTTCAACAACGTAGTTAACGGAAACCGCACTGTAGGTGCTTGGCAAATGTATGCCTACAACAATGTCTGGCGCGGCATCTACTTTGATGGTCAACTAATTTCGCCCACATAACTAATCTTTTTGACCGCGGATTGCCAACTTACCGCCTTTATATTAAACACAAGCAAAGCAAGCAAATAAACACAAAGCCTTCGGGCCCTACGGCGATTACCAGTTTTCTACTTATTTTGGAGAATTTACTATGACATTAGAACGCGCTGAAGCCAATTCTGTTAAATCACCAAACTTTACTAACTTTGACGGAGCATTTGCCGAGGCTTACTCTGATAAATCACTCGGCAGTCTTCAACAGTCAGCAAAAGGCCGTCCCGAAGCAAGTTCCATTGATTTCGGAGCGCAAGACATATACGCATCATCAGATAGAAGAGAGCCTAAGCTCAATGAAGCTTCTGAAGCAGAGCGAGTAACCCCCTTGGCTCAGCGCCAGCGCAACGACCGCATAGCAGCCAATGCCGATGTTGATCAGTCGACAAGAGCGTTAGACAAAGAGCACTTACCATCGAATCTGAAAGATAACTCTTCAACTGAGCCGAAACTAAATGAGATTGCCGAAGCTGATAGAGTCACCCCCCTGGCTCAGCGCCAGCGCAATGACCGCATAGCCGCCAACGCCGACCAAGATCAGATTGGTGCAGTAAAAGAGCGCGAAAAGAACTAGCGTTTGCCGAACATCAATTGATCTAGTCCACGAATCAAGCCCTTGACGGCACCAACCCGGCGCAATGCCAATAAGGTGCCGTCAACGTAGGGCAAAGCACTTGTGCCGGCATCATGGCGCACGGTGAGCCTTTCTTCTGGCAAACCAAATATTGTCTCAAACGATAAAACATAGCCAGGCAAGCGCAGGCTATGGACAGGAGTGCCTTTAATCTGTGCACCGCGGGCGGCACTGTCACCGACTACGTCTTTGATTTCACGACCAAGCTTATTTTGTCTAACAGCTTCTAGGCACTCAGCTAGCTCTCTTGCTGTGCCGCTAGGAGCGTCCATCTTAGTCGAGCCAGCATAATCTAAGATTTCCCAGCTCGGCAAGTATTCCGCAGCCAATAAGGCAAAATGCTTAGCCAGAGCGGCAGTAATACTAAAGTTACCGCAAGCAATTACTCCAACATTCTTGCTCACGGCTAGTTTTTCAATTTCAGCAAAGTCATCAGCAGTTAAACCAGAGCTGCCTACAATAACTGAAATACCTCTATTAACAGCACACATTGTGTGTTCCTTCACCGCAGCAGCACTAGTGTAATCCACAAAGACATCAATTGGCTGACTTAGTGCTTCTTCAATAGTAGCGACCACAACCACATCACAATCGCTTTCGACTTTAAGTCCGAGCTCTGGCAGACTTTTACCGGCAGAGCTGCGGCTCACCGCGGCCACAAGAGTCATATCGTCAGCAGCGCAAATGCCTTCTGCTACAGCTTTGCCAGTCCATCCGCTGACACCGGCGACGCAAACTCTCAATGTCACTGGTAACTCCTATTTATTTTGTACTTTTGTAGTAATAGCCAAAAATGCAGTAAAGACAGCAGTGCTAGCTAAAAGCAACAAGGCTGAGCCAAACTCACCGCCGGCATAAGAACCAGTCAAATGCTTAATTAGACCTATCAACATCGGCCCAACAAAGCCACCAAGATTACCAACTGAATTGATAAAAGCTAGCCCTGTCGGTTGCGCTGGCACCGAGAGCGAGGCTCTAGTCAAAGCCCAGAAGGGGCCAACCGTGCCCCATATGCCAAAGGCAGCCAAACTCAGACCAGCCAATTTGAGATTGTCAGGCAAGTAAGTAGCTGCCACCAGACCAAGCACTGTGATAGCAGAAGAAGCCACCACATGATAGCGACGCTCACCGCTGCGATCTGAACTAGCCGCGATTACGAGCATTCCCAAAGCTTGCATCAGAGCAGGAATAGCAGAGAGCATAGCCACAGACGAATTAGTAGCGCTGCCAAAAGTCTTGATTATTTGTGGCAACCAAAGTTGAAAGCCGTACATACAAACTGTAGTTGAAAAATAGAGCAGAGCGAAGCGCCAGACAACTAAATTCTTCAGAGTAGCCACAACCGAAAGCTGCGGCTCATCTATATTTTCGCTGTTTTTCTCGTCACCAGAACTAGCTAGCAAATTCTCCAGCATACTCTTCTGCGAATCATTGAGCCACCGTGCTTGGTGCGGTCTATCAGGCAGCAAAAAGAGCACGGCAATACCTAGGGCAATAGCTGGCACTCCGGTGACTATAAAGAGCCACTTCCATCCTTCTAAACCCCACAGGCCATTAATCTCGAATGCCTTGGCAGCGACGAAGCTTCCCAAGAGGCCGGCTAGTGGAATAGCCGACATAAACCGAGCGACCGCTGTCCCATACTGCTTGGGTGGAAACCAGAAGGTGAGATAAAGCAACATACCTGGAAAGAAGCCAGCTTCAGTAGCACCCAGGGTAAAGCGCAAGATGTAGAAAGTAAGTGCATCTTTGACCAGACACATGGCCACTGTAACAATGCCCCAGGCCACCATGATTGTGCTTATCCAGCGCCGCGGCCCAAGGCGCTTGATCACAACATTGCTAGGTATACCAAAAAGGCAATAACCCAAGAAGAATATTCCAGCACCCAGACTAAAGACCTGGTCACTAAATTTGAGCTGAGCGTTCATTTCAAGAGCCGCAAAAGAGAGGTTGATGCGGTCTAAATAGGAGACGATATATAGCACCAGCAAGAAGGGAAGTAGTCGCCAAGATACGCGAGCAAGGAGCTTCTGTTCGTCTGTGCTTATTGTTTTCATCTGGTAAGGCTACTAAGAAGCAGCAATCTTGTAAACATCTATATGAAAAACCGCACAGTGCTAAAATTGACCATCATAGATTCAAGGATGCTTATGCGCGTATTTGCAACCGCAAGACCAATTAAACTGCTGCCGGCGCTAGCCATGCTTTTGACAGCGATTATGGCAACGCCGATGGCTAGAGCCGACTTACAAGAAGTGCTATCAGAAGTCATGCGTCATGACGAAAAAATGGTAGATAACCGTATGCGCACCTTAGGCCGGCAAAGGCCAGCAGCAAGAAGCGCTTATGCTAGTTTTCGCCTTCTTCCTGACGGTAGCTACAGCGACTGGGTAATGCGGAGAGGCTCTGGTGATGGCTCCTTCGATGTAGCTTGCCGCACAGCGGTGGACAGTGCGGGTTTCATCAGGTTCGACGGTAAGCCATTTATTGTTATCAATGCTACTTTTCGCTGCGATACCAACAGTGGCTCCGCTTCATTCTCGTCGCCTGATGTAGTCGGAGGCGGGTCAGACGTCGAGCGCAAAATTGCTCAACGGCGAACGATTCACATGAATACCATCAAGATAATGAAGGAGCGCATCACTGGCGCCGAAAAAGTACTTGGCCCCAATCACGCCAAACTTTCGGAAAGCATAAATTTCCTCGCTAACGAATACAAAGAAATCGGCGATTATGCCAGTGCAGAGAAGAATTTTAACCGCGCCCTAGCCATTCGCAAAGCGGCCAACGGTGAGGAATCCGCTGAAGTAGCGCAAACACAGTGCGACCTGGGCGAAATGTACTTGGCAAAGGGCGACAAAGTTGAAGCCGAAAAGCGCTTCAAGCTGGTTATCGACATGCCCAACCTTAAGCCCCAGGCAAAAATAAAGACCATGCAGGCCTACGCAAAAATGTACTTGAAAGACGGCAAGCAAACTGAAGCAAATGCTTTGTACGCGCAAATCAACGACATTATGGCAGGAAAAATCAGCGAGAAACCTGCAGAAAAGCCGGTAGAAAAGCCAAAAGAAACAACATGCGAAAAAACAAACGAAAAATCTAACGAGGAACCAAATGGCAGCCAAAAGTAGTTCTACTGAAGTGAAGTCAAAAGCGACAGCTAAATCTAAACCTACAACAACCAATAAATCTAGCGGCAACTATTGGCTGCTAAAGAGTGAAGAAGAAGTATTCTCCATTCAAGACTTAGCCAAGGCACCAAAGAAAACAACTTACTGGGACGGTGTGCGCAACTATCAAGCTCGCAATTTTCTGCGTGACTCCTTCAAGTTAGGCGACCTAATTTTCTTCTACCATAGCAATTCAGAACCCTCTGCCATAGCCGGTATTGCCGAAGTAGTAAAAGAAGGCTATCCCGATCACACCGCTTTTGATCCCGATGATGTGCACTTCGATCCGAAAAGCGACAAAGCTAAACCGACCTGGTACATGATTGACGTCAGGCATGTTGAGACTTTCAAAAAGCCCTTGCCCTTAGAACTTCTACGTCAAATACCAGGCCTGAGCGAGATGGCACTGCTGCAAAAAGGCAGCAGACTATCGGTACAACCAGTGACACCTAAAGAGTGGAAGATAATTACCGACTTAGCAGCTAAGCAATAGATTTAAATAGCCCTAAGGCAGCATCAAATATTCTTCAGCTGGCACACTTTCATTAGCATTACCCAGATCTGGCTTACTAACAAAGTCGAGATACCAGTTGGGAACATGCAAGCGGTTGCTTGAAAGTGAGACGAATAGGGGCGCTATCTCTACATTCTTAAACAAACGCTTGAGGCGATAAAATTCGCGCTTGAGAGAATCAACTTCATCTTCAATATGATAACGACCAGCATGCATGGCAACAAATTCTTCAGCACGTTCAGAGTCCCAGCCCTGCTCAACAAGAGTGGCGATCATAGCCGGTTTGTGCTGTGTCACTTTGGTCATGCCGCAGTCATTGTGAGCGATTAGCACCACATGTTTAACTCCCCGCGAAAGGGCATAGACTAAAGCAAATTCCGAGCCGATCAAGCGACCACTGGCCCGTCTGATCACATAGGCGTACTGACTGGGAACAGCTGGATGATAACGAAACTCAATGCAGGTCGAAATCAACATGCGGGGCTCGCCAGTAACTTCAATTTTCTGACCGAAATTATGTGAGCCAATCAAGTCAGCAATAGGGCTTCCTATCCAGTTGGCAGGAATGTCCTCGGGACTATCTATTGCCTTCAATCTGGTGTTGAACTTGATGCTCTGAGTCACGCCCAAAGGATCATCTTTTCTCGACATCTATTTTCCTACTTATCTACTTGTTCTAATTATCGACTTGTATAAACGTTCTACTTATTTGCGGCAGCAAGTTCTCGCTCTAGGGTGGCAAGTACTTCTGGCTGTAATTCTCCTACCCGTTCTTCTTCAATATTTTGCCCAGCCGAGGCTTGCTCTTCACCCTTGTCGGCGGCGAACAACCAACCAAATACGAAAGCGGCACAGAGAGCACCGACAAGCTGCGACAGTACAAAGGCTGGTACGTCAGCGGGCACAATTCCAGTTAGGGTACCGGTAAAGATGCGAGCGATGGTGACAGCAGGGTTAGCAAAACAGGTTGAGGAAGTAAAGTAAATTGCCCCAGCCACATAGGCAGGAACAGCAATGCCACTGTTTGAATTGGAGCGAGCGCTACCAAGGATAATACCGATCAGGCCAAAGGTCGCCACAAACTCGCCTAGCCATTGCCCCATTCCGCTTCGAGCAGTGGTAGAGATAGTGACGGCTGGCAAATCGAACATCAAATTAGCGACCACCACACCTAATATTGCCCCAGTTATCTGAGCAACAATGTAGGGTGCCACAAGCTTCCATTTGAACTCACCACGAAGAGCACATACCAGACTAACTATTGGATTGAAATGAGCCGATATCGAACCAAAGGCAGCTATTAAAGCGATTAAAACAGCGCCGGTGGCAAAAGCAACACATAAAACAGATACGGCCAGGTTGCCCAGGTCCAACTTATCCGCCAGAGCCCCGGAACCCACCACAGTTGCAAGGAGGAACGATGTTCCTAAAGTCTCTGCCGCAAGCGCCCGCGCTAATTTCATATTTCTAACCCACATTGCCAATCCACATAGCCATCGATAATGCCAGAGGGCAAAGTTTAACCTATCGGCCGCATTTGGACATTAACCTCAAAGATTGCTATTTTGGTTAGGCCATTGAAAGCAAGAAGAAATGCCAAGAAAAAATCACCCCAAGAGACACTCTAAAGACAGTAAGCAGCAGCCCAAAGATCATTCTGATTTCAGCCAAGCTAAAGCAAATTTTGCTAACAACAAAAGCGAAAGCCATCGCTCTGAGGCCAATAGTGATAGAAACGCGGCAGAGAACTTTGACCTGGTAGCCAGGGCAGACAAAGAGTTGCTGGCCGCGGGTTTCACGCCAGTTTTCGAGCCTGAAGTAATTGAGCAGCTCGGTCTATTATCTACTAAGCAGATTTCAAAGCAGATTTCAGAAAGCGATGATCCCATTCAAGATTTGCGCGGTTTACTCTGGTCTTCAATCGACAATCGCGAGTCGCAAGACCTAGACCAAGTTGAATATGCAGAGCAATTGCCCGGCGGCGAAATTCGCCTGATCATTGGCATAGCCGATGTCGATTCTATGGTGCCGAAAGAAAGTGCCATAGACTTGCACGCCCAGCGCAATACCACAACAGTGTATACAGGCGTTGTCACTTATCCAATGCTGCCAGAAGAGCTGTCTTATGATCTCACCTCACTTTTGCCCGACAAAGATCGCCTAGCAATGTGTATGGAGCTAACTCTTGATCGCACAGGCAATGTCCTAAAGAGTGACGCCTACAGAGCGATTATCAGAAACAAAGCCAAACTTGATTACAACTCTATTGGCCAGTGGCTAGATCATGGCGAAGCTCCGGCCAAGTTGGCACAAATAGCAGGTTTAGAGAAGCAGCTTTCTATTCAAAGCATAGCCAAAGATCACATACACGCACTGCGACAAAGTGGCGGTGCTCTTGCCCTACATACTCAAGAAGCACGCGCTGTAGTAAAAGATGGACATGTGCTCGATTTGGAGCTAGTCGAGAGCAATCCGGCTCGCGACTTAATTGAAAACTGCATGATCGCAGCCAACATAGCCACTTCTAAATTTTTAGAAGCAAAAGGCTTTCCATCAATTATGCGCACAGTGAAAACCCCAGAGCGCTGGCCACGCATAATCGAAGTAGCTGAATCTTATGGCGACTCTCTTCCGGAAGCTCCCGATGCCAAAGCACTAGCAGCATTTCTCATCAGACAGAAAGAAGCTGACCCAGAGGGCTTCAGTGAATTATCTTTGACAATCGTCAAGCTACTAGGGCGGGGCGAATATATCGTCAAAGTTCCCGGACAGCACGTGCCCGGCCACTTCGCTCTAGCCGTGAACGAATACACCCATTCGACAGCTCCTAATCGGCGCTATCCCGATCTGGTCACCCAGAGGCTACTGAAAGCAGTTCTAGCTGGAGAGCCCACTCCTTATAGCACTGATGAGCTGAGCGAGATCGCAGCCAATTGTACGAGACTAGAGGGGCAGGCAAAGAAAGTAGAGCGCACCATGCGCAAGATCTCTGCTGCAGTTCTGCTATCAAGTCGCATTGGCGATGTTTTTGATGGTATCATCACCGGTGTCAAGCCAGAAGCTACTTACGTACGCACTTTCAGACCACCAGTCGAAGGTAAGCTCGTAACTAGCCAGCATTCAAATAAGCGTCATGGTGGCTCACATTCCCTTGACGTCGGCGATCGCGTCAGAGTGCGTCTGGTATCAACAGATCCAGAAAATGCCTATATTGACTTTGCCTTTGTAGGAAGGCGCTAACTTAGTTCTAAAGATAGCCTACGAATTCTAGTAGCCGCAATCCTCAGCTGCACTCATCCGTCCCTTGCGCACTGCATCTAAAAACAGCTCATAATCTTTCTCTGCTTGATCAGCGTAGGCGATAGAAAACAAACCAATGGCTTCTTCAAAGGTGGTTTCTTCACCAAGATAGCCGCTCAAAACCGCCGCATCACCAGAGCGAGCATGGGCCCGAGCCAGAACAGCGCCCATTACTTCAGCACTTTCAACTAAGCGCGGGCCGTCCCACAAATCGGGTTCTAACTTAACTTTGGTATCACGCAACTGACGCACATAATAGTGTTTACCGTCATCAAATTCTGTCCAACCTAAGAAAATATCGCTAGCAGACTGAATAATGCGCTGGCCAGCAACAACTCTTTGCCCGTGATTCTTAAATTCACTATGGCCGGCATAAGCCTCCAAAACAGAGGCACGTGCCTCTTTCAATTGCAGCATTAGTGGCTCTGCATCTGGTGCCAGCATTAGGGCAACAGCACAAGTAGTGCCAACGCTACCGATACCGACAACTTTGATGGCGACATCGACCATTTTATAGCGGTCAAACAGGCGTTGACGATCGTCTTGCAAAGACTGCTTATAGAGCTCAAAGGCCTTAAGGGTCTGCTCTCTAAACGAATCAGCTTCACTTCCTTTGAGGTGATAGACAGCTGGCGGAGTATCTTTAATATGATAGTCACCATCTCGCTCTTCTGTCATTTTTGGGAAATAGTATGACTGAATGGTGCGCTTAATTGCTTTTTCGGTCTTATCCTTAATACGTTTTTGCAAGCGCGGATCAGACGTGTTCTGCGCCACAGCACTCCAATCGAAACGGTCGTACCAAATATCAAGAATGCTCATTTTGGAGTATTCGAGCATCTTCAGTCGATAACCCCGAGCCACAGCTTCAGCCGCTTGCTGAGAGTGCTTTGGCTTAACATCATTGTTGCGACCGGCCAAGACAAAGCTTGCTGCAAGCCGCTTCACGTCCCATTCCCAGGGAGCAGGCAAAGTTTCATCGAAATCGTTCAGATCAAAAACAATATTGCGCTCAGGTGTCGCGAAAGCACCAAAGTTTAGTAGGTGGGCATCACCACAAGTTTGCACTTTGACTTTAGTGACAAACGATTCACCGACGTCAGAAGCAAAGAGAGCGGCCGTTCCTCTATAGAAAGTAAATGGCGAAACCAACATGCGGCCGTAGCGAATGGGTATCAGTTCTGGCCGGCGACCAACATTTGACTGTTCAATCAGCTCAATCGGGTCGGGTCGGTTGCTTTCAGGCTTAAAACGAGCCAGCAGTTCGTGGGGCACAGCCTCGTGCAAAATTTTGCCCCGATCACGTCTATCATCACGAGGCGAGACCGTGTTGTCATGGAGCCGTGCTGTATCTATCTGCTTCTTTTCTGACTGGCTGCTGTTGGTTTCCAAGTCTTACTCTCCCAGTACTAAACCATGAAATTAGCGCACAAAATATTTATTCCCAGCCCAGGTTGATTAACCTCAACCTTACGCTACCGTACATTTTGACCTTCACCCCAGAGAAGGGTCTATAATCGGTAAATTGACGAATCACGGATCATTAAAAAGAAGAGTTTAGAGTTAGATGCCAGATACGGGCTCAGGAAACGCTGGAAACCAGAAAAAAATATGTGTGGCCTGCAGCAAAGAATATGTTGGTGAGATGACAGTCTGCCCAGCAGATGGCACAACTCTCACTCCCTTAAAAGAAACTGATTTGGTCGGCACTGTACTTGGCGACCGCTACGAAATCTTGGAATTAATTGGCGATGGCGCCATGGGCCAGGTTTACAAGGCCAAACACCGTCTGCTCAAGCGCATTGTGGCAGTCAAAATGATGCATCCCAATTTAGTATCGGGGGCGGCAGCACTTAAGCGTTTTCAAAAAGAAGCCGAACTGGCCAGCGCCCTAAATCATCCAAATATTCTCACCGTTTACGATTTTGGCGTAACTGACGGTGGCGTACCTTATCTGGTCATGGCTTTCTTAGAAGGAACAAGCTTGGCCGAGCAAATAGCTGGCGGTGCCAACCTAGAGCTAAAACGCAGCGTCCATATTTTCAAGCAAGTCAGCCTTGGCCTTGCCCACGCCCATGAAAACGGGGTGGTACACCGCGATCTCAAACCAAGCAATATCATGCTGGTACAGCTTGATAACGACCCTGACTTTGTCAAAATCGTCGACTTTGGCATCGCCAAACTACTCACCCCCACAGAAGGGGAGACTGATAATTTAACCAGAACCGGTGAAGTCTTCGGTAGCCCACCTTATATGAGCCCCGAACAGTGTCGCGCTTTAAAAGTAGATGCTCGCTCTGACATCTATGCCCTTGGCTGTGTCATGTATCGCACGGTTTCTGGCAAACAGCCAATCACAGGCCATGACTTAATCGAATATCTCTACAAGCACGTCAACGAAACGCCAGCAGCTTTTAACATCGTCTGCCCCGAACTAAATATTCCCGCCGATCTTGAAGCAATAATTTTCAAGGCTATGGCTAAGCAACCCGACGACCGCTACCAGTCTATGGGCGAACTGAGAGAAGCTCTCGATCATGTCTATCAGGGAATTCCCGGTGATTCACTAACGAGAACAGACATTCCGCGCCTGGAGATTCCCGTTGTTGAAAACAACGAATCTAGCCAAGAAAAAATTGTGACGGCTCCAATCAACGCCGCGCCAGAAAGCCCTGCTAAAGAAGCTGTTAGCAGCAGCGTAGGAAGCAGTGCCAGCGCCCAGCCAGTAGCAAACGGTATTTTAGCTAACAAGAAAGTGCTGCTCATTGCCGTTGGAGCAGTGGCACTAATTGGCATTTCATTTGCCCTCAATCAAAATTCTGGTGGCAGCAAGGGCGAGAAAGAAATTGAGCAGCTGCAGCTTGACGCACAAACAGATTACAACAAGGGTGCCTACGCCCTAGCAAAACAAAAAATTAGAACTGCTATTAAGATGGCAGAGAAAACCAATTCTCCGAAAAACGCTGGCAATCGTTATTTGCTGGGCATGATTCAATATGCCCAAGGCGAATATGATGATGCTCAAGCAAACTTAGAAACAGCCAAGTCTTTATATGCAGCCAATGGTAATGATCCCCTACGTATTGCCGAATGCGAGGCTTTCATTGGCCGAGCTGAAACTGCCGTAGGTCAATATGCCGAAGCAGAAAAAGACTTAAAACACTCACTTGAGTTGCGCACTAAATCGGGTGGCAGCAATAGTTATGCTATGGCTGATTCGTTCACCGGTCTTGGTTATTTGTATATGCGCCAGGGCAAGATTCAAGACGCCATCAAAGTACTCAAGAACGCCCTTGACCTAACTGAAAAAGAACGCGGGGCTGATAGCCAGAGCACAGCCAGCGCCTTGAACGATCTTGGTCAAGCCTACCAACTAGCATCTAATTTCAAAGCCGCTGAGCCGCTCTACAAGCGCGCTTTAGCCATTCGCAAAAATAAACTTGATGGCAATAGCCCCTTTGTCGCTGATAGCTATAACTGTTTAGGAGCACTCTATGCTTCTACCGGTCGCTTAGCTGAAGCCAAGCTTTATTATGAGCAGGCTCTGGCCATTCAGCAGAGAACGCTATTAGCTTCAGATCCAAGACTGGCCCAAACAAGACAACAATACGCCGATGTGATCTTGAAGATGCACCATCGCTAATACCGTTTTCTTAGAATAGACCATCAACTCTAAATGAATAGCCAGCGCCAACAAAAGCTGATGGTGCTGTCTGATTAAGGCCGAAGCCGCAATGAGCATCAATTTGTTGGCAACGAGCAAGTTTATACACTCCGCCAAAGTGGATAACATTAAGGGGATAGCTACTTGAAGTAAAAGAGCTAGCATACTCAAGGAAAGCAGATGCCTTAGCGCCAATGTTGCGTGAAAGCAAAATATCTGGTCGCCACTGTACGGCATGGCCGTGGTCAATAAGTAGCAGAGACTGCATGCCACCAACACACCAGCGGTCATTAATAGCATAGAGGTAAGGCAGGCGGAGAATCCCAGATGTACCGCCTAGACTAAGGCGCCTAGCTCCTGTCGGCGCTGAAACAGAAGCGATGATTGCGGCTTTTAACTTACCTGATGTGGGCAATTGCTGCTTAATGCCAATTTCTGAAATATCCGTCACAGCAGAAGAGAACTCACCCCCAGATTTACTGAGCACATAGTTAGGAACAAAGACCTGAAATTCAGTAGAGCGAGCCAGACCAATGCGCACCTGAGTTTCTGGCAAATCAAAGCCCAATCGGCCTCTTCTCAAACCCGAATCAAGACAGCCATTTTCAAGTTGCAGACTGCCTTTTGGCAGAACAATCGGCGAGAACATAAAGCTCGGACGATTAGTATCAATGTCGTCACTAGGGTCAGCAGCACTAGCAATTGACCCGTCAAACAGCTGAATTACAATCGCCGAAAAAAAAGACAGCCATTGTCGACAAGCTATGTTTGTCATAGCAGCATCGAACCATTCAAATAGGATTCCCTTTGGTCTCTTTCAGTGGGTCAATTCTTGGTTTGCGGAATGAAGTGGTGAATTTCTGCGAACGATTGAGTTGCAAAATATCATTGACCGTGCCTTCGATGGTAGCACATATGGTATCAAGCGGCAGGTCATCACCATCTTTACCAAATGGTTCCTCAATGTCTTCAGCGATTAACTCAAGGCCAATGAGAAAATACGAGCCAATTAAAATCAGTGGCAGACTCATCCAGTAATTGAACTCAGGCTCAATATACCAGGGCAGAGCTAACAAATTGAGGGCAATACCTTGACGCATAAAGGCCCGATAAGAAAGAGCCAGTGGGCTGTTTCTTATGCGCTCACAGGCGCCACAGATATCCATGAACGAACGCAGATGGCTATCAAGCTGCAGCATGACAAAGCCGTCAAAAAGATCGTCCTTTTTCCACTCTAAGACCTTCTCATACATCTTACCGGTCAGATGCACTGGGGCATTAATCTTCACCCCTTCAGGAATGTCACCCAAGCCGGGCAAACTGCGACTGGCTTGAGAGTCACGCAAATGATGTTTCAAAGCATAGGCGAAAGAAACTACAAGTTCGCCCAGCTCAGCCTTATCGCCAGGGCTAGTGGCCACATAGGTGCGAACTTTCAAGCAAAGGTTGCGCGAATCGTTGACCAATTGGCCCCAGAGCTTACGCCCTTCCCACCAACGTTCGTAGGCAGTGTTGGTGCGAAAAACCAGAAGCAAGCCAAGTATGACGCTGGTGTAGCCAGCAGCTCCGGCTTCTTTAAAAAGATGGTTGGAAAAGTTCTGCGTGACAACAATATCGACAACAAAAGAATAGACCGCCATAAAGGTCAAGTAGAGCCATACCCGCTTAAATACAGGAATTCTATGGAAGCGAGTAAAGGGATAAATCCAAAAGGCAAAGGCTTTATAGATGGGCCCTTTAGACGTAGTGGCAGGAGGGGCAACAGCTGGCAGACCTACATACGAACTGCCGCCACGACTGGAGGCATAGTTTTGTGGTTCGTTCTGTCCGTTTGGATCTGAAGGCATGGCACGTTATGGTCGGAGGTAACTAAGAGGACAATATTAATGCACTCAGCTCAGTTAGTACAAGGAGTTTGCGTTAGCATTAGGCCGGATATTGAAAGGCAGGTCAACTCGAACTGCCCAGATTAAGATGGAGAACATTGCTAAAGTGAAGCAGACCAGTCCTGGCCAGTCTTACAAGCAAATTGCCGAGGCCTTGAGCCAACTTGAAGAAGTAGCAAGCGGACGCCACCCCCTGGCATTAAGTGACCAAAAATGGCTATCAGACCTTGGCAAGAGTTTAGCTATAGAAACTTTACCGATTGACCTGGAAGGGCAAATAGTCGATTTGCTCAAAGCTGAAAGTTTGCTCAACTGGCAAGCGGCCGCGCAAGCCGAAAATAAGCAGCCACTGCTTAAAATTCTGCAAAAATTCAAAACCAGCCTCAAAGCCATGCTCTGTGCCTCAACCCATCAACCGGCGTACCTTGCTGAAGATTCCTACAATTTGCCTGTTCACAATCGTGAAGTGGCTAGTTACCTAAAGACGAACTATTCACCCGAAAGCTTTACAGCTCTCTTCGATTTTTGTCAGGCCAGACAAGTTTTTGCATTGTCTGTCAATGACCAAAATGGCCTTGTGCGCACAGCTGAAGCCGAAGAAAACTGGGACATGAGCGGACGCCAATGGGTGACCGATACCGTACGTTGCGGCGACATGGAGCGCACTCTTAAACCTTTAGCCTGGCGCAAGGCAATGCTTACACTCTGTCGTTTTTATGGCCAGAGCGAAGAAGTCGATGCCATAGAAAAATCAATTGCTAACCCTGAATTTTATCGCTCTGGCGGACTACTTGATGGAGTGGCTCACATTTTCCTACCGGAGACATTGAAGCGCGATGCCACCTGGTTTAACAACAAGCGCCTTGAATCACACGGATTAGCACTGAAAGCCATTTGCGACACTGTAATAGCTTCAAGCAATGGCGAAGATTACGGCTTTAGTGATGAAGAAATTTCTACCAACAGTGAACTGATAGCAACAACTATAGTCATGGTGGCATCCTACTTAAAAGCGATAAACACTAACGAGGCTGGAGAATTCGACTTCAATGCACCGTCGGCTGGACCCTGGGAAGAGATACCATTTCCCCTCGGCTTGACCTGGGATACTGAAGCAATACGCAGTGGCTTTGAAAGTCTACAGACATTGATGGCGCTGTCTAATACAAAAGTTGATGCCATCTTAAGCAAGATCAGCCAGAATAGGCATGGTGACTGGCTCTATTCGCAGAGTCAAAGAAACACACTAACAGAGTTGATCAAGGCCGCCCGAACAAAAATTTTAGAGCGCCTTTTTGCCTCAGCGCAGCCAGTAGAAAATCCGCACCGGCCAAGCGATTGTTCTCTAGCATTCATCAGCACATCCACAATAAAAATGCACGATCATCCCATCGAAGATGTGCGCCTGCAGTATCGCCTCTTAAACGCAATAGAACAATTGTTGGTGCGTGATCACGGCATTGTGCGCTACGCTCCCTTCAACCTCCCCCTCGCCAACGGGCAATCAGAGCTGGTTTTCGATAGTTATTTAGCTGACAACTACTGGCTTTTACCAGAGCTAAGAGCAAAAATCTCGGGACACTCGTCTCATTTGAAAGACTATGGTTCAAGTGATTGCAGCACTAACGAAGAGTATCTAGCTCGGGTAAAACAAGCCCGACCAGACAGTGAAGCCCAATGGTGCTTCGTTTCAGTGTTGGCAGAAGGATATTGCCGTCAAGTTGAGAAGCTAATCAACATGAAAGGCTCAGCCCAAGGCAATCTCAATGAGCAGGAAGTAGCAGGGTTAATTACTCACGGTCAGATCCAGGCAACTCGCTTGATTAACCGTTCTTATGCCCGCATCACCCCTGGCAATGACCCATCGGCAATCGCGCATTACAAGGCCAATGGCATGCCCTGCCCTGGTTACGCCATTCCAGAAGCCTATGAAATGGTTTCCGCCCTTGATCTTGGCGATGGCAGAGACGACAGCCAAAATGCCGTTGCCGGGGCAAATACGCCTTTGGCCTGGGGTCAAGCCTCTTTGTATAGCGCCTCCATTATCTTCCTGAAAAATCTGCAAGACCTGGAACAGTAAGGCTCCTCTTTACAATAAGGCGCTAATTTCTCCAATTAGTACTTTTTCTATTAGTACTTTCTCTATTAGTACTTCTACCATTGCCTTGTAAAGAGCTATTAAGTAGTATGCGCTTGTCAAGTAAGCTCAGGTTGCATGCCAAAATTTACCGCCGACGTCGAAAAGCCATCAGCAGAAGGGCAAGCGCCCGACACTGCGCATCTTTTGGGGCAAAGTTATCTAGAGAAAGGGGTGGACAAAGCCGTCGGCTTGGTCATCTCAGACGAAAAAACTCGCAAAGAAGTCGACCACTACGGCACCGAACTGATTAAGACGGCCGCTCTCTTTACCCGCGGTAAATATGGCGCCATCGGCACAGTGGCACTTTACGGTCTTGCTTCAGCTAGCCCAGATGCGCCGCTAGCAAGACAGGCTGAAGACTTTGCCCTAGGAGCAGTGAAAGGGGGAGCAACTCGCAGTCTGCTTAACCATGTAACAACAGCCTTCAAATCAGCTCCCACCAAAGGTGTCCTTGTAGGCATTGGCTCGCGGGCAATAGATATTACAGTCAGCCATGACACCTTTACGGCTCCCTCCAAAACACTGACCCGTCTCAACCAAGAATTACTTGATCCCAAGGCACTGCTTTTCGACGCGGCCACTTGGACCATGGGCGAAGGTCTCTTCAAGGGCGCTAATGGTCTACTAAAAGGATCTCTTACAAAAAATGCCATGGCTAGTTCAATTGCCATGGGTGGCTCCTTCGGCTTAGTCACTGGCGGCTCCAACGAAATTGCCAGACAGAATAGTGCCGGTGAGAAATTCGACCTGACAAAAGTACTAGAAAAGAGTTTGCTTGAAGGAGCAGTTACAGCCACGGCCGGCGGTATTGGCCACAGACTGTCTCCGCGAACGACGGCAGCCGAAACTCGCGTCGAAAATATTCAGCTAGACTACAAGCGACTTGAAAGCACTGCCAGTGGTATCAGCGATCACAAGGGCAGCAATACAGTTATAACAGGAGAAGGACTGACTGTCTCTCGCTCTACGCAAGACGCGCCAATTTCTCAAACTTCACAATTGGCCGACCTCTTCCACCGGGCCAAGCCGACTTCGATGGCCAGCCCCGATTTCCCGGGCGAAAAGCCAACCGAGACAAGCAAACCAATTGGTAAAGGTGCAACTCCTAGTGCCACTCCCGCCCGCGAATTTATCATCGATGCGGGCAAGCCAGAACTGCAGGCCCTGCGTTTAAACAGCGGAGAAAATGCTTGGCTGAGAGTGCGCGAAGTCTTAAAAAACCAAGACGGATCGCAAACCATTGGACCGAAGAAAAGTCTCTTTGTGCAAAAACTCGGTGTCTCAGAGTCGCTGCACCCTGATGCTGCCAAAGCCGATTTGATAGTAAGCTCACACCCAGAAAAGCTGTCCGAAGGAGACAAAGCCAAACACGTCTTCCCCGAAGCTGAGGGTAAAGTCTGGCTAACCACCGGACGCGACAATCGACTGCTGCTATCAACTGGCGATAACCCTGTTAGTCAATGGCGCAAACAAGGTTATATTGAGCCCCTGCGCTTAGACCATGGCACCACCACTCTTAGTGTTATGGCGCCACTGCACGTGGGAGAAATAGGAAAATTAGAAAGCCCGCAGAGTCAAGTCGAGTGGCGAGAATTCGACAGACAATTGGGCGAAGCGAAGAAGCTAGGTGTTGACTCGGTTTCAACTGATGTATGGTGGGGTCTGGTTGAACCAGCTAAGGGCAAATTTGATTGGAGCTACTATGAAAAAATTAGCGACCATATCACCAAGGCCGGCCTGAAATGGGTGCCGATTCTATCGTTCCACCAATGTGGTGGCAATGTCGGCGATAACATCAGCGTGCCACTACCCAATTGGGTATGGTCAGAATTCGGAGCGAAAACTCCAAGTGGCAACTCTGAATCACTAAAATACAAGAGTGAACAAGGCAATACCAGTCAGGAATATCTCTCTGTCTGGGCAGATCATATTGTAGTTGACCACTATAAAGGAGTAATGCAAGAGTTTCAAAATCACTTTGCCTCCCGGGCCAAAGATATCGGCGAGGTCAATATCAGCCTCGGTCCGGCAGGAGAGCTGCGTTACCCCTCTTACAATTCACACGATCAGCATGCTGGTTACCCCACGCGCGGCGCCCTCCAGGCCTACTCTGACTTAGCGCAAAGTTCATTTAAAGATTATGCCCTGGCTAAATATGGCGGTGCCGAAGGAGTAAGTAAGGCCTGGTCAATGCCGAATCTGACAGCTGAAGGAATAAAGCCACCATCGGAAGCTGAAGGATTCTTCAAACGCGGTGACCACTTCAATATGCAATACGGTCGAGATTTCTTCGACTGGTACAACCAATCACTGATTGATCACGGCCATCGAGTGATGAGCACCGCTGTCGATGTATTTGGTCAAAAGACATCACCATTCTACGGCATAGATCTTGGCGCCAAGATTCCTGGTGTGCACTGGAGGGTAGGCGAATGGCAAGGCGGCAATGTTATTTTGGGCGACCGCATGGCCGAGCTGAATGCTGGACTAATTCGCACCAGTCGCGGTGACTGGGACAACAACCATGACGGCCGTGGTTACCGGCCACTGCTCTCAATGTTTAGCACTCTCCAACCAGCCATACCCGGAACAGGTTCACGAGTAGTGCCATTCTTTACCGCCGTAGAAATGCGCGATGGAGTTGACGGAGCCGCCGGTAGGACCATGCCTAACACCCTAGCGAAATGGGTAGGCGAGGAAGCCAGTCATCAAGGACTTTTCTTAAAGGGAGAGAATGCCCTTAACGGCAATCTCTATGATGGCGCCAGTTGGGACCGCATGAAATCGTTGTTGAATTTGCCAAAACAGCCGGGAGACTATCACGGACTGACCTTCTTGCGTATGTCTGATGTTGTAAATAACGATACGGCCAGAGCAAAAATCTCTGAAATGAATTATGCTCGTCGCTCGGTTGAAACCCTCACCCAATTCTTCCGCAACTTCTTGCGAAAGTCAGCCTAGCTAGTAAATAGGTCTACCAGTGCAAAAACCAGATTTGAGCTTGCTTGAAATCGGCAATATGAATTTCGGCTTTCTCGGCATTCAATTTGGCTGGGGCTTGCAGCTGGCAAACATGAGTGCCATCTACAGCAAATTAGGTGCCTCCCCCGATTCTATTCCTATATTATGGCTAGCCGGCCCAATAACTGGCCTGCTGGTTCAACCACTGATTGGAGCCATGAGCGATCGCACCTGGAACAAGCTAGGTCGGCGCCGGCCTTACTTCTTAGTAGGCGCTCTTTTTGCCTCATGCGCCTTGCTCTTCATGCCAACGTCACCATCTCTGCTATTTGCCGCCTCCTTACTCTGGATTCTCGATGCCAGTATCAACATTAGTATGGAGCCATTCAGGGCCTTTATTGCCGACAAGCTCAATGCCAAACAGAGCACCCTTGGCTTTATTATGCAGAGCTTTTTTATTGGCATTGGTGCCACCATGGCCAATGCCCTACCTCTGCTCTTCCATCAAATGGGGGTGAGCGGAGTTGGTGCTAACGGCGTGCCATTAACAGTCGAGTATTCCTTTAAGATTGGAGCGCTGATGTTCCTCTCTTGTGTACTCTGGACAGTATGCTCCACCAAAGAATACCCCCCCGAAGATCTAGCCGCCCTAGAGCGCAAGCGTCAAGAAAACCCTGGCCTAGCTGGGCTCTTCAAAGAAGTCTGGCATGAAGTGCCAGCAGCTGTTATGGCCATGCCAGCAACAATGAAGCAACTAGCAGTGGTGCAAATATTCACCTGGTTAGGGCTCTTTTGCATGTGGATGTTTTTTGGACTCACCACTGCCTTTTATATTTTCAAAGCGCCATCTGCTTCTTCAGAGCTGTTTGATCGCGGCACCGAATGGGCCGGATGGTGCTTCGCCATTTATTCTATTGTCTGCTTTTTAGTGGCCTTTCTGCTGCCAAAACTAGCCAAGGTCACTAGCCGAAAAACAGTTCATGCAACTGCTCTCACCCTCGGTGGCCTCAGCCTGCTTTCAGTTTACTTCATCCATGATCCACAGCTCTTGCAACTGACAATGATTGGAGTTGGTGTTGCCTGGGCGTCCATTTTATCGATGCCTTATGCCATCTTAGCTTCGGCCATACCACCGGGTCGCACGGGAGTATACATGGGTGTTTTCAACTTCTTCATTGTCATTCCTGAAATTCTTGCTTCAATCGCGTTTCAACCACTGGTGAAATATGTATTCAACAATCAACCGGTATTTGTGGTAATGATGGGCGGAGCATCACTTTTAATTGCCGCTCTAGCAGTAAGCAGAGTACAAGATCCCGGCGAGCAGCAGGAAGAATAGAAGTGACCAAGGTGGAACTTATAGCTCAACCCGTTCTAGCCGCCAGAGCCTCTCTTGGTGAAGGCGCCATCTGGGACAACGAAAAAAAGCGCCTCTACTGGATTGACATAAACAATTGCTTGCTCAACAGTTTTGACCCTCTCACCGCTATTAACAAATCACTGAAGCTCCCAGCTAAACCAGGCTGCGTCGTCCGTCGCGCCACTGCCCATGGTGGCGGCTTTATTCTTGGCATGGGTGGTGAATTTGTTCATCTAAGAGTGGTCGATGACCTTTCCGATAATATCCATACGATTTCAGTTTTGGCCTACCCAGAAGAACACGTCGTTGCCAACCGCATGAACGACGGAAAATGCGACCCCTCTGGCCGCTTCTGGTGCGGCTCTATGGACTTGGGATGCAATTATCCCAGTGGCAATTTGTGGATGTTAGACAAGAGACAAAAACTTACACATAAACTAGCAGATGTCACCATATCAAATGGCATTGTTTGGAACAAGGCAAATGACACTATGTACTACATAGACACCGCCACCAATAGAGTTGATGCCTTTGATTATGATAACGATACAGCTATTATTTCCAACCGCCGCCCGCTGGTAACAAACCAATGGGGTGGGCACTTTGATGGCATGACCATTGATAGTGAAGATAATCTCTATATAGCAGTCTGGGGTGGCTCGGCCGTGCAAAAGGTGAGCTCAGTAAGTGGCCAGCTCCTCGCCAGTATTGCTGTACCTGGGGTGCTCAATGTCACTTCCTGCGCCTTTGGTGGCGATCAGCTCCAAGATTTATACATCACATCAGCACAGCAGGATGCTCCCCATAAGCAAGGTTATAGCGAAACTAATGCCGGTGATCTTTTCAAAATTCACCTGAGCGACTGCCAGGGCCTACCAGCCTATCAATATTTAGGCTAGTTTAGGCTAGTCTTGCCGATCTAAGATGCCTTCTTCACCGGATCGAGTCTAACCATATTCCACTGCTCAGTATTTGTCTTACTGAAATGCACAAGAATTGGGCTCTGTGGCTGCATTAAGTTAGCCAATCCAGTATCGTAAATAACGGTCTTATTGCCCTCTACTTCAAAAGCCACTCGCATATTTTTCTTGTCGACAGCTCCCGAGACAACCTTGCACTCTTTGGTCAAAGCATTGTAGTAGTTGCCTCTAATGGCCCCTTTTTTATTGACGGCCAACTGAAACATCATAGTCGAATTAGTTTGATCGCCTTGAGTAAGAGAGAACACACCAAGTGACTTCCAGTCTTTGGCATCTTTCGACTCAGCAGCTGTTAAGGCTGCCGGTACAGCAGTCTTGCCATTAGCCGCCGGAGCCTGAGCCGGAGCAATGGGCATCGACTGAGCAATGATTTGGGCTTGAGTGTAATAATTTGCCGCTGTCTCACTCGGTTGGTTACCGTAGTAGACAGTATCGCCTTGATATGTGATGTTATTGCCGTAGTCATACTCCACAGGGGGAGTCGTGACTGGATAATCCCAGAAAGAGGCTAAGTCATCCCAATCACCATAGCCATAGGCCCAATCATCACCCCAGGCTCCGCCCCAGGCGTAGGGATAGCGCCCCCACCAGTCACGACGGAATAGACCGTCGTCACGAAAGGCATTGCGCACACCAACACCGCGGTCAGTCATAGCACTGGCAGACAATCCTCTTCCCACAGCAGTTCCCACTCCAGTATCTGCCAGAGATCGGCCGAAGCCACCATCGGTAGCAAGACCCCTTTGTGCGCCAGCGTTCCAGACTTGATCTGCACCGTTACGCAAAGCGCTCTCAGAAGTATGATCGAGAACCGAATCGCCCCGATCGCCAAACATATCGCCGCCATAGTCCCGACCACCATAGCCATCGCCATAGCCACTACGGACGCCACCGTAATCGCGGCCACCATAGCCATCACCACCATAACCACTGCGCACGCCGCCGTAGTCGCGCCCGCCGCCAAAACCGCCACCACCTCTGCCACCGCCACCACCACCGCCGCGAGCAATAGCTTCGTGGGGCAATGCCAAAGCAGATAGAGACAAAGCCAGAAGTAGGCTAGCAGAAATGACTTTGCCACTCTTGGGTGTGAGACTAAAGAGTCTAGATCGCATAATCTTTTTTACCTATCTTTGAATATTACTTTGTAATCTCATTTAGGGTCGCGACGCATAACAAGAATTTCTTGAGTGTCGGGCAGTGACTTACCTTGCGAAAATCGCTTAGTCGATTTCCAGGTGTAGTTATTATCGTCAACCTTGTGCAGAACATATTGAGCGCTGGCAAGGGTGCCGTCATGATCTGAGCCACGGGCGTTCACCAGCCAATTATCTGCATCCTTCTTCCAGCGCCCCATACCGAGGCCACCATCAGAGTTATAGTGCCAAGAACAAATTGAATTGAGAACCGGGTTCCAACCAATTATCTCAGTCTCGCTCGGGGTATTGCCATCGGCTTTGCTGGAATAAAAATTGACCAACAGAAACTTTTTGTTAGCGGTGTATTCACACTGTACGCGCAAGTCTGAGTTTGATTTCGCCCCCCAAGACCCCACCATCCAGGCCAGTTCGGAGATTGGCACCTCAGCAGCTTTAGAGGGCATGTCATGCTCAAACACCGAAATCATCTGCCAGTGACCGCTTTCTTTACTATGAATAGCGGTATAGCGCGAATTGCCCGAGGGTAACTTGGTAGTGCCAACTTCTATGGCTATGTTATTGGCTGGGAACTTAACCGACTCAACATCAATCACCAATGGTTGCGGCGCATGGGCCTTAAATAAATTAGCAAACGACTTTTCAATTTGCTCACGACCGTGCAGTTTCTTACCGGACGCTTCAGTTAGACTACCGTCAACTGACCACTGTAAGGCCAATGCCTTGGCGTCACCCTTGCCATAGCTAACGACATACTGCCTGGCCTGCTCACGAATGGCAGCTTCATCCTCAGCCTCTATTGCTTCAGCGCTAGCTGAAACCTTTTGACTGGACTTAGCTTCGGCCTTACTTACTGAGCCGGTAACACTTCCAAAAAATAGAATTCCTATAGATGCCAAGGCCATGCTTATAGGCCGATGAATGAAATACATACTCAATGGAAAAAGATCCTCCGTAAAACAGATATGAACCACTAATCTATCTGAGTTAAACGAAGGAAATAGCAATTGAAAGAAGTCTTTAAAGATTACTTCCAAAGACCTCTAATAATAAGCAGAGAAAGGCTTTCGGCGACTTAGGTAATGACGACGGTGGCGTTGGCGCATTCAAAAGATACGTCAGTTCCCATAAAGAGCATTTTGAGAAGGTCACGGTAAAAACCATATAGAGGAATTCTCTCGGCTACCTGGTCTCTCATCTGATCGCGCTTGAGCTTGAAAGAGCTATGAGAAGGGCCAGACATATGGTCTAACTCTAAATAATAATTATTGAGCGGCTGAACCTGCACTTCAAAGAGCCGTTCGTGCCACTGCACTACACTCTTGATGGCTTTCCAGCCAGTCTTCTTCATCTCGGTAGGCAGGCAAGTCAGATAATTTTTGGTTTCTACAATTTCAACTAGGCGGTCACCTTTAATTGAACCATTACTCAATATGCCAAAATCTTGCAGAGCGCCAAGGCGCTCCCAATCAATGCCTATGGCCGTCATCGCCTCGAGGCGATCGTGCACAGCCAGGCATGTGGCCTCGTCATCACAGACTATCTTGATACCAAAAATATCTTTGACGTATTTACTGTAATGGCGCAATTGCTTATCGCGGCTAACCAGCTCATCAATCACAAAAATTTCGTCAGTGACTTTATTCCATAGTTCTTCTTCAGCCTTGACTCTGCTTGTCAAACGATTTACGCCATCAGTAGCCCGGCCTCGCGGCAGGTACTCAATGAAATTGGCCGAGAGCTCGAGCGGCACCCACTCGAAATTCTTTCGGTAGCGAAAATTATCGAGCATATGCTTACCCAGATCAATGTCGGTAACCGAAAACAACATATCTTGGGTAATGCGTTCGCGAATGAGAAATGGCCTGTCTTCATCACTAGGCAGCAGTCCGATGACATTGCTATGAAGCTCGAAGTCATCTTCTAAAAGCAAGGTAGAAAGCAAATGTGAAAGTAAATGGAGATTGCGTTCGCCATCTAAAATATTCTGGCGAAAAGACTCACGAACCTGGGCCATCAAATCGCGTGAAAGTTCGATTTTGATATGACTATCAGGATTAGCTTCTTGCTCTGCCTTTTTCTCAGCTAGATAAGAAATAAATTGATGCAGCACTGGATCGTGCATAACCATCAATAACGGAGAGTGAAGAATACTCATAAAGTGATCTCGATTAACTAAAAGCACTGCTGCAAGTATAAAGCGAAAATCATTCTTGACCAGCAGGCACTGCTGTTCTGTAAACGAATAGCGCTCAACAGTGAATCAAACTGACACCGGGGCAGCGCTTGACTTCCCCGCGGCATGCCAAATTGCTGATTTTGAGCCTCAAACAATTAAAACCGCCTTAAAGCTGTTTACTATCCCGTGATGTGCGGCCGTTTACAGCAGGCAAACAGGTATAATCGGCAGCAATGCACGTGACAGCGTGCTTTTTTGTTTAGGGAAAGCTCATAAATGATCATCGTTAACGAAGTCTCAAAAGGCTACGGTTCTCGCACACTGTTCGACAACGTCTCAGTCAAATTCAGCCCAGGCAACAGATATGGCCTCACTGGCCCAAACGGCGCTGGCAAATCTACTTTCATGAAAATTCTTACCGGCGAGCTAGAAGCATCTAACGCTGGCACTATAACTCGACCTCGCAAAGTAGGCGTGCTCAAGCAAGACCAATTTGCTTATGACAATGAACGCATCATCGATACAGTTGTGATGGGTAACGATATTCTCTGGCAAGCATTCAAAGAACGGGATGCTCTCTGCGAAGTAGAGAATTTGACCGAAGAACAAATGAACCGTCTGGGCGAACTTGAAGTAATCATCGCCGACGAAAACGGCTACACAGCTGAGTTTGAAGCCGCCGAAATTCTTCGAGGCATCGGCATCGAAGACGCCGACCACGAAAATCTTATGAGCACTCTCGCCACCGACTATAAGTTCCGCGTGCTACTGGCCCAAGCACTGTTTGGCGAACCGCAAGCAGTGCTCTTAGATGAACCGACTAACCACCTTGATCTAGAATCAATTCACTGGCTAGAAGAATTCCTCTGGCAGTACGAAGGCATACTCGTAGTAATTTCGCACGACCGCCACTTCTTGAACTCAGTTTGTACTCACATTGCCGACATTGACTATGACACCATTATTGTCTATCCAGGCAACTATGACGATATGGTCGAGCATAAGATGCAGGCTCGTCAATCAATTGAATCAGCCAACAAAGACAAAGCGAAAAAAATCGCCCAACTGCAAGAGTTTGTACAAAGATTCGCTGCCGGTCAGCGCTCTAGCCAAGTGCAGTCAAGACGAAAAGAAATGGTAAGACTGGCACCAGAACAGATGAAGCGTTCAAATATTCAAAGACCTTTTATCCGCTTCGAACAAGAGAAACCCTCTGGTCGTGAAGTTCTTCAAGTAAAAAACCTGACCAAATCATTCGATGGCAAAGTACTGTTCAAAGACTTCAATATCGATTTACTGCGCGGCGAAAAGATTGCCATCATCGGCTCTAATGGTGTTGGTAAAACCACCCTATTGCGTTGTCTGATGAATGAAATAGCACCAGATTCGGGCACAGTCAAATGGACGGAAGCAGCCACCTGGAGCTACTATCCGCAAGACTACCACGATGCTATCACTCCTGGCAGCACCGCTCTTGATTGGTTGATGCAATACATGGTTGATGAAGGTCACCAGCATGTGCGCGGCCTTCTAGGCAAAATGCTCTTCTCTGGAGAAGACAGTTTGAAACAAACTGAGAATCTCTCAGGAGGCGAAGCCGCTAGACTGCTTCTCGCTCGCATGATGATGCAAAAAAATCCGGTCTTAGTTCTAGACGAACCAACCAATCACTTAGACCTCGAAGCTGTATCAGCACTAGCTGAGGGGCTCTCGACCTTCCCGGGAACAGTCTTTGTTGTCTCCCATGACCGCGATTTGATCTCGGATGTAGCCACTCGCATTCTGGCCTTCACAGCAAGCGGCTTGCGTGATTTCCAGGGCACCTATGAAGAATATCTCCAAGATAATCCGCTAAAAGAGTTGGCCGGCAAAGGCAAACGATAAACTAGCAAATAGACGCTTAAATACTCAGACAATTTGGCATAAGTAAGCTATGTCTAGCAGTAGCGACGATCATCTACCATCCTCTAGCCTCTTTCGTGCCTTCGCTAAGAAAGGCACGGTTGAGAGAGCCGTATTGCTTGATTGTTTCCTGGCTAGTGGCATTCTTGAGGACGATCCACGGGGTGGCGCCCTCTTTAAGGCCATTCGCAAAGCCGGCGAAGAGATCGATGCCGAAAGCTTCCAAATGCTGCAAAATGTCAGCCCTGCACTATTTGAGCAAGTATTGACCGGTCAACTGGCCATTCCTCGTTTTAGTGAATTTCGTCAAGAAGTAGAACTGATATTTGAGCGAGTGTCCCATAATCGTGATGGCCAGCTCGCCAATTACATCCCCCAACTAGAACGGGTTGACCCAGACAAATTGGCGGCATCGGTATGTTCAGTGGACGGCCAAAGGTTTTCCCTGGGCGACAGCGAAGACTTTTTCTGTGTGCAATCTTGCTCAAAACCAATTACCTACTGCCTAGCTCTTGAAGATCAAGGCGAAGAGGTGCTGCACCAATATGTAGGTACAGAGCCGAGCGGTAAGACATTCAATGAGCTCACTCTCAATGCCAAAGGTTTACCGCATAACCCTATGATTAATGCTGGCGCCATCATGTGTGGTGCCCTGATCAAACGTGGCGCCGATGCTTCCGATCGCTTCGACTATGTTATGAGCAAATGGAAAGAGTGCGCTGGCAACATGAAGATAGGCTTTGACAATGCCGTTTATCTTTCGGAGAGACAGACGGCCGACCGTAACTTTGCCTTAGCCTATTTTATGCGAGAGAAAAAGGCCTATCCACCCGATGTTAACTTACTCGACATTCTCGAATTTTACTTCCAGTGCTGCTCTATAGAAACAACCACCAAAGCCATGGCAGTGATTGCCGCGACCCTCGCCAATGGAGGTAATTGCCCCCTCACCGGAGCGCAAGTATTTCGGCCGGACCATGTTAAAAACTGTCTTTCACTGATGTCTAGTTGTGGCATGTACGATTTTTCTGGTGAATTCGCTTTTCGTATCGGTATTCCAGCGAAAAGTGGTGTTTCCGGAGCCATCATGTTAGTAGTGCCCAATGTGGCTGGCCTGGCGGTCTGGTCGCCACGCCTTGATGAGCTAGGCAATTCAGTTAGAGGCGTTGATTTCTGCCGCCAATTAGCCTCTCGCTTCAAGTTTCACACATTTGACAGTACCACCGGCCTCACAGACGATCGCCTCGACCCCAGACGCAATCTGTATGAGTCACGTCTCAGTGGTATCAATGCCTTTTGCTGGGCAGCCGCTGAAGGAGATGTGGCCGAAATGCGTCGCCTGGTAGCTCGGGGAATCAATCCTGATGTGGGCGACTACGACGGGCGCACAGCCCTTCACTTAGCCGCGTGCGAGGGCCGGGTAGCGGCCGTACGTTACCTCATCGAGCTGGGGGTCAACCTCAACAGTGTCGACCGCTGGGGCAATACCCCACTTGACGATGCCAGTAGAGAAGCTCAAGACAAAGATAGCCATAAGCCCATCATTGCCATGCTCTCGGAGCACGGTGCTAAACAAAAGAACACAGTTAGAAGTGCCTCAAACTAATACTCTATAATTTAGCTATGCAAGCAATAGACCCACTCAGTGTCATATATAAATCAGTCGGCAGTGAAGGCCCTTATTACCAGCTGGTCGAGGCATTTTATCAAGGGGTCGAGAAAGACCCGCTGCTACGCCCGCTCTACCCTGAAGATTTAGGCCCTGGCAAAAAGCACCTGGCCCAGTTTCTGATACAGCGTACCGGTGGGGCGACCACTTACAGCGACGAACGGGGCCATCCGCGCATGCGTGGTCGTCATATGCCCTTCAAAATTGGCCAGGCCGAACGCGATGCCTGGGTCACCAATATGGAAGCAGCACTAGAGTCTGTGCCCGAGTTTCAAGCTCACAAGGCCACCCTAAAAGAGTTCTTCGCAAGTTTTGCCACATTCATGATTAATCAACCTGGTTAAGACCTAGTCACGGCTCTTTTTGATTAACCTAGGCCTTGACGGGGATAATCTAAATAGGACTATTTGGAACTTAGGGCATTATATGACCGATGGCCATTCTCTAACTAGTGGAGCGCTTCTACAAATAGCTTTGTCGGCCCTGACAAATCATTCAGCCGATGAGGCTGAAGAGAAACTGGCATCAATAATTACCTCTATTGAGCAACATTACGGTGAGAACCAGAAAGAAGTTGCCAATGAATTGCAACGGTTAGCCAAAGAAATAGAAAATAGTGGCCAGATAGAAAAGGCTATTGAGTTTAAGCAGCGCACCACCGAGCTAATGCTACGCATTTCAATGGAACGGCGTCGGGGTCTGCGAGAAAGCCGTACTCCTATGGCAGAGGTCAATCCTAATTCTAATTCTAGTTCTGTGCAGGCTTACTCTCCTCCGGCTGTGACACATTTAACAGCACGAGAAGCACTCCCGCCAGTTGCTGCTCCAAATAACGCCCGTACCACAAGAGCAAACCTCGGTGCTCTCTCACCCAGTTCGGCCGATTCCATACTGGGTAAGAATGCCGGGGCTAGTCTATTTGAATCAATTCACTATGTAGTACAAAGTTGCGGCAATTTTGAAACTGAACTTCATTTCTATAGTGATGTTTTAAAAGGCAAAATGACCTGGAAGTCAGATGATCTTCATCGCCGAGCAGCAGCCATTCGCCTGGCCTCTGGCCCCGAGTTAATTTTAGTAGAAAGTCAAATTCCAGCTCCCAGTCTCAATGTCTACCTGGTCACCACTATTGGTGCCGCCCGTGAGATTCTGGAGAGTTATGGTTTTCTCAAACGCGGTGAGCTGAAGACACCGATAGGACACGCCTTGATATTTAGCGGCCCAGACGGCAGCACCCTCGCAATTATTTCAACCAGTGGTAAATAGAGAAAAGTCGCAGTAAACAATGGAGAACAACAGTGAGCGAAGTAAAAGCAGAAGTGGAAAAAGATGACTTTGAGAAATCCTGGGTTAGCAATTATGTGCCAAAAGACTCTGCAGCTGATGCTATTTTGCAAATAAAAGACTATGCCTATAAAGCCTTTGACAAGCTTGATTCAGACAGCAATGGCTACATTGAAAAGCACGAATTAGAAGCACACCTCAAAGACGAGAACACACCAGCAAGAGAAAAATCATTCATTACTTTCTTGCTCAATAATCAACAAGCTATTGCCGATGCGGTGCACGAAGGCAGCACTAGCGTCAAGGGCGGAATTACAAGACTTGATCTAGAAGCCTATTTTAAGCTGGTTTTGGCGATGTTCAAGAATTGATAGCCGGCCAGTTTTTGCATTTGATTATGGTTTTCATCACCGCCTGGTAAATATTTAAAGATTCCGAGATGCTTTCCCACGAGCACTCTTGGCCTTTTGCGCGGCAACAATTTTTCTGCATTTGAACTACTGCTGGTATCATTTGAAAGTAACCTATAGGTAGTATCTGTGGCCCACTCAAACTGCGAACACGAGCACAACCAGCAAGAGAGCCCAGGGCAAACTCAGCCAAACAAACACGGCCACGACCATTTTGAAGTGCGGCAACAAAGCCGCAGCAAACTAACAATCGTATTGGTTCTAACCACTGGCTTCATGCTAGTTGAAGCTGTGGCTGGTTGGTACACAGGAAGTCTTGCCCTCATTGCCGATGCTGGCCATATGCTCGGCGATGTTGCCGCATTGGCGCTGGCCCTGTTCGCCGTCTGGTTATCGAGTAAACCGGCCGGTCGGTCACGCACCTACGGCTTCCATCGCAGCGAGATTCTGGCTGCCCTGGCCAATTCGGTGCTTCTTGTGGTGATATCTATAGCAATTTTCTGCGAAGCAATTCACCGCTTCAGCCTGCCCCCCGAAATTCAAAGCACGCCGATGCTGGTCGTGGCAGTGCTTGGTTTGATAGTCAATTTAATATCGATGAAGCTACTGGGAGCACACAGTCACGGCTCACTCAACGCCAAAGCTGCTTATCTAGAAGTCTTTTCCGATATGCTCGCTTCTTGTGCTGTGATTGTGGCTGGTTTAGTCATCATGTTTACCGGTTGGTACCTGGCTGACCCAATACTGAGCGCTATTCTCTCTATCTTTATAGTGAGCAGAACTTGGGGCCTACTAAAAGAATCTGTGGAAATATTGATGGAGAGTGCGCCGCGCGAATTTGACTTAGAAGCTCTAACCAAAGCCTTCTTGACTGCAGACGGCGTTGTGCAAGTTCATGACCTGCATGTCTGGACAATCACCTCTGGCATACTCGCCATGAGCTGTCACCTTACCATCGAACCTAAAGCAGATTCGCAAGCAGTGCTAAAGCAGGTCAATGCCCTCTTGGAAAAAGATTTCAAAATCAGCCATACCACTATACAAATTGAGTTGGCAGATTCAGAACGCAAGTGCAATGATATCTGCGCAGTTTCTTAGTTAGCCGCCAGCTTTCTTGATTTGATTATCCCAGCGGCGATTTTGATCGCTATCAGTGGTATTGGCGCGATTGATGTTCTCGACCGGAGCGGCACTATTGACCGCATCTTTAGCCGCTTGCACTCCAGCACTCAATTTGCCAGTAACATAGTCATAGGCATTACCAATTGATTTGCCGATAGTTGGGCTATCATCAGTCACTGAAAGCTTACCGTCAGCCAAGCCCACGGTCATCTTATTCTTCCCGCCGGTAACTTTAACAGCGTCAGTATGACCATCTTTGTCCGAGTCAACAATCTGAAGACCTGGAAGACCTTTCGCTTCGGCCTTTGACCCGAGCAAATCCATAAATAGTTTTTGGTCTTGAACAGTGTTGAGGGTTTCCTGAACACATTTAACGTCACCAGTCTTCATGCACTCAGCAGTCTTTTCTAACTTCTGGTGACCATTCAATGCGTCGCTCATAGTAAATGCCCTCGTTCCCAACATTAGATACATTACATATTATTATTGGCATTTTCTGGGCTTTTTAAACAAAAAGAGTGAAATACCTCACGGCATCTCACTCTTTTAATGATTATTTGACTTTCGAAAGGCTTACTAGTAGCCGCGTGGTCTAAATACTTGGTTCAACAGTATGTTGATTCCGGCACCTTTGAGGGCGTCTCCACCCGAGCCTCTACCAACAATAGCTCCAACCACTCCATCTCTGACAATCTCTTGGCCAAGGTTTCTATCGTTGTAGCCGCGGTTATTGCCATAGCGGGGGTCAAAGCCTGGGTCATAGACTCGACCATTGCGACCATGGCGACCATACTGCTCATCAGGGTAGAACGGAGGAGTGGCAACATCAGGATAACGATAGCGAGGATCTTGACGGCCATAATAGGGCTCTGGCTGATAGCGAGGGTCGACTATTGGTTGACGCGGAATATCACGAGAGTAGTTGCCGTCATGGCGTCGAGCATAGGCATCGGCCATTTCTTCTTGGCGATAAATATTGCCGATACAGAATCTCTGGCCATCGGCGCGGTTGATGACAATGTCTCCGCGATTAGATACAGCTAAATTGTCTCCAAATCTAGGATTTTCGATTTGAGCCAACTGTCTAACAGTCTGCTCAAACTGCCGTGGCTGCATGGTGTAAGCATCGCGCTGCAAGGCATCCATTACGGTTCTTGCATTGCCGTTGTCTAGTTCTCTTGCGAGATCACGCGGACTCTCAGGATTAATACCCCGACCATTTCTGTTGTCGCATGGATCGCAATCTCTACCCATCGTCAGTACCTCTTAGAACGCCGAACCGCTTATACATCTATTTAACCCTTCGGCAAGCAGAAGGGGAATGGGGAATCTACGCAGTAACCTTAAATATGATCTCCCTAAAGCCGTGGCTGCACCAGTTATGCTTGCATCGAGTGCTTACAAGTAGTTACAAGATAAGACAAAGAAGGAAGCGAAACTTGAACGGCCCATACCAGCTAATCAGCAACAAAAGAAAAATCAATTTATCTGCTGCCGCCCTGATCACACTGACGTTATTCCCAGTTAGCCAGACCTTTGCCCTGACAGACAGCGAAATTACCAGCGCTGTTCGCAAAAAGAGTGGACCATGGATGGTAAGCGAGCTAAAAGGACGAAAACTAACCGAGACAAAGCACTACGAAGAGGCGGCCAAGATATTCACTGAGGTTATGGCCGAAAGGAAGGCCCTCGCCCTTGACCTCCAAACCGAGCAACTGGCGCTGGCCGAAATCTATGAAAAATGGCAAAAGCCTGCCCAAGCTGAAGCAATGTACAAACAAGCGATTGCTGACCGCGAACAAACAGCCGGGGATGAAAGCCAAACCCTGGTTTATTGTTTGCAGTCATACAGCGATTTCTTGAGCCGTCAAAAGAATGTCGCAGCTGCAGCAGTTCAGAAAAAACGCATCATTTATATAAATTCCCAGGCTACTAAACCGCCCAAAGAGCTAACGGCACTACTTAAATCTGACACCCCAGCGCTTGAAAAAGCCGCCAGCGCTGTAAAAATTGGCCAGCTCTATCTCAAGCGCGATGAGGAGCGCCGAGCCATGCACTGTTTCAATAAAGCGATAGCGCTCGACCCGAAGAATTCCGATGCCTACGAAGGTCGAGGGGAGGTGTTTAATCGAATAGAGAAAGAGAGCATGGCCCGCCTCGACTTTGATAAAGCTATTGCCTTGAACCCTAAAAATGCCCAGGCTCTATTTCACAGGGCCTTGCATTTGCGAGTAAAGAACAACGAAAACGCAGCCCTGGCCGACTTCAACCAGGCTTTGGCAGCCGCACCTAACGATACCGAGATACTAGGTTATCGCGCCAAACTACAGCAAGATTTGCACCACAATGAATTAGCCATAAAAGACTATTCCCACGTCTTGGAACTAGACAAAAACGCCGAGTGGGCACGCTGTCAGCGCGGGCTCTGCTACCAAGATATGAAACAATTTGACAAAGCCTTGGCTGACTTTGCTGAACTAGCCCAAAAGTATCCCGATGACTCAAACTATTCAGAGTTAAAAACAAAGGCAGAGTTAAAAGCAAAAGCCGAGAAAGCAACGACCCACAAATAGAATGACAGAAAAAGTAAGCAAGAGCGAGCTGACCAAGCTAAGAGCATTCTTTACAGAGTATGCACCAACCTGTGTGCACACGGCAGAAGGCATGCTCAAGTATCGCTACACCACACCAACTTATGCAGGAAAAGGCAGTGCCATAAAGGCCGGTGCTGACGATCAAGCAGCTGTGCCTGAGCGCTCACTGACCGGTCACTATCTACAGATGTATGACTGGGATGCCTGCTTTTTCGCCCAAGCAGCTCACCTGACCAAACTGCCCGAGCTAAAGGGTCTAGGTCTCGATGTGGTAGCCAATTTTCTCAGTCTCAAAGGAGCCACGGGTCAAATACCGCGCACCATTTCGCCCCAGCGTATTTGGGATCAAGGAGATCAGTGCAAGCCCTTTCTGGTGCAAACACTATGGCAAGAATTTAGCCGGGGCGATCAAGCAACAAATGAGAAGATCGGCCACTACATAGATGATCTTGATTGTTATTTGAAGTTCTTTCAAAGAGAGAGGCAGAAAGAATTTGGTCTTTACCACTGGCGCAACGTTTTAGAAAGTGGTGTTGACGACAATCTTGCTCTAATAGCCCCAAGAGAAGCGGCTAAAGACGAAGACGAATCGGTAGGTAAGTTTCCTGATGGAGCAATTCTAGCAACCGATCTAAGTAGTTATCTTGCCCGCGAATTCATCTGTTTTGCAGCTCTTTGTGCTCATTTCAAACGACCTCAACTAGAAGCAGAATATCGCGCATCAGCAAAAGCTTTGACTGAGGCAATTGAAAGCAAACTCTGGAATGAAAAACTTTCGCTCTATTGCAATTACAACCCCATAGATAAAACCTCAGTTGAACTGCGCAGCTGGACGGGCTTGGCACCGGTGCTGATGGACCTGGCTTCAGAAGAACGCAGGGAGCGAGTAATACACGACAACATCCTCAACACAGACCATTTCCTCCGGGCCCAGGGTCTAGCATCCCACGCCATATCAGAGCCCTTGGCCAACCAACAAAGGCGCGGACTCTACGGCCGGGCCATTGTCTCTAATTGGCAAGGGCCGGTTTGGGTTCTCCCCAATGCGCTGGTGGTGCGAATCTTAAACAAGTATGGCTACAAAGAAGAAGCCCGCGATATTTCCGCTCGGGTTGTGAAGACTCTACTGAATAGCTTGAGCAACTATAATACTCTGTTCGAAAACTATGATGCTGACACAGGCAAAGGTCTCTGGGCCCCACAATTTATGAGCTGGAATATTCTTGCCCTGGAGCTAATTGAAACGCTCGAATAATTTTGGAGTAACAGTGCGCCTCTCTCTCATATCAATCTCTTTGCCAGGCCTATTGTTATTTGGGTTTTTAGCTGGCAATTTCATGCCACTTCAAGTCAATGCTACAGAAGTAAAAAAAGCTGAGCAAAAAACGCCAGAGCAAGCCGAGCTTGACAGACCAAGGTTAGTAATTAAAAACGGCAGCATCTTCATGGTGCTCGACCCAAACGGCACTATGAGTGCAGGTTCGTCGTCCCCCTACGGCCTTTATCTCAACGACACGCGTTACTTGAGCGGCCTAACAATTTCAGCCGGTGGAGAACAGCTCCAGGCTCTCGCAAGCGAGACAAAAGCTGGCTACAAAGCTACCTTCAACTATCAGACCAGAAACAAGATAGCCATTGATCGAGAAATAGTAATCGCTCCGGCCAACAGCGATGGTGCTTCGTTAGTAGCAGAAAGAATAACACTGAAAAATCCAACAGCTCAAGCCGAAGAAATCGATTTAAAAATCAACTTCAACTTTGATTTTAAAGATATGTTCGAAGTGCGTGGGCAGAAAAGAAAAGCTCACGGGACAACAAGAGCCGAGTTAACCAGCAACCAAGTCAAATCAATGTACACAGGGCTCGACAACAAAGTTCTCACCAGTGCCATTCAATTTAGTGATCCCATTGCACTAAGCAATAACCAAGCTCTCTATAAAATAAAGCTAGCTGCAGGAGCAAGTAAAACAATTGAATTTGCAACTTTGCCAGAACCAAGCGGCAAATCAAAAATTGACTTTACTTTGCAGCAGAGGCTAGCCGACAAAGCCTTTGAAAGTTGGACCAAGAGCAATGTTGCCATAACCTGCGACAAACCTGAACTCAATCAAGTTTTTTCTCAGGCCGTTCGCGATCTCTATCTTTTAAAAATAGACACCCCCCATGGCCCCGCTTTTGCAGCCGGTCTACCCTGGTACAGTGTGGCTTTTGGCCGAGACCAAGTAATAACAGCTCTGCAAATTCTAGACTTCGCCCCAGACAGTGCCCGACAAATAATTGAGCTACTGGCCAATTATCAAGGCAAAAAGGAAGACAAATTCACAGAAGAAACGCCCGGCAAAATCATGCATGAGCTGCGCACTGGTGAAATGGCGCGCACCAGAGAAATTCCCTTCATTCCTTATTACGGCACAATCGACGCTACACCGCTCTGGCTAGTGCTCGTCAATCGCTATGTTGAAAGCAGCGGCGATGTAGAGCTTGCTCGCCGTCTCTGGCCCAATATAGAAGCAGCACTGTCATATTTAAAAGCCAATACAACTGACGACTTTCTTTTCTATGGCAAGGTTAATAGCAACGTTGATGGCAAAGAACCAGCTTTGACCAATCAAGCCTGGAAAGACTCAGGTGATTCGGTAATGCACAAAGACGGCAAGTTGGCCACAGCGCCAATTGCCATTTGTGAGGTACAGGGCTATTTATATGATGCCTGGCAAAGTGGTGCAAACTTAGCAAAAAAACTTGGCAAGGTCGAAGAAGCCACGAGTTTGAGGGAAAGAGCCAAGAAACTAAAGGAACACTTCAAAAGATCTTTCTGGCTAGCTGATCAAAACTATGTCGCCCTTGCTATCGACGGCACCAAAGAACCTTGTTCAGTGATTGCCTCCAACCCTGGTCACTTACTCAGCTCTGGCATAATTGACAAAGAAGAGGCAATGGCTATTGCAGAGCGTCTACTGAAGAACGATATGTTTAGCGGCTGGGGTATCCGCACCCTCTCGAGCAAAGAAAAAGCCTACGACCCAGCCAGCTATCATAACGGCTCAATCTGGCCCCACGACAACGCTCTCATTGTGGCGGGGCTGCGTAAGCATCAGCTGCACAAAGAAGCAGCAACGGTAATTGCACCGCTCTTTGAAGTAGCGATGCAGAGCAAAGACAAGCGTCTGCCTGAGCTATTTTGTGGTTACCCAAGAGAGCAGGAAAAGACTCCGCGCCCTTATGCTGTATCCTGCGTGCCACAGCTGTGGTGTGTTGGTAGTGTTTTCAGTATGATCGAGAGCCTCACGGGCCTGACCAGTCAAGGTCAGGTCGAGAAGCCCCAATTGCCCCAGGGGGTCAATTGGATCAAATTCGAAATTCCCGATGCCGCCAAAAAGAGTGTCAAAGCTATTGAAATCAAACGCCAGGGCAAAAGCGACCAATTTAGAGCACAAGTAACTGTGCGGCAGCGTTAACAAGGCTATATATAAATAGTGATAGCTTTTCTATAAAGAAGGGCAAACTAGCGACGCTTAGGCTATTATGCATGATGTTTCCAAACCCCTATTGACTACCGCCATTCACCTGAGAGAATCTTTGACCATGACAGACCTGCGCACCTTCGACCCCAACTCAGTTGGCCAGAAAACAGAAAACATTTTCGGCCTGCCATTTACTGCAGACGAAGCCGCAATAGCTGTCATACCAGTGCCATGGGAAGTGACAGTCTCTTACCGCGAAGGCACAGCCAGTGGGCCAGAAGCTATTCTTGCTGCTTCATACCAGGTTGACTTGTATGATCCAGACTATGTTGATGCCTGGAGAATTGGTTTGGCCATGGAAGAAATTCCTACCGAACTACGCAACCTCAACGACGAAATGCGTCCCACAGCAGAAGAATATATTGGCATGCTGGAAGAGGGTCACACCCCAGAAGACAGCCCATTGATGAAGCAGATGCTTGAGAAAATCAATGCCTCCTGCGAAAAAATGAACGAATGGGTACAAGAGCGCGCCGCTGAACAACTAGACCGCGGTGCCATCGCTGCTGTGCTAGGTGGCGACCACAGCACACCTCTAGGACTTATTCGTGAGTTGGCTAAGCGGCACGATTCATTCGGTATTCTGCACATCGATGCCCACGCTGATCTGCGTGATGCCTACGAAGGCTTTACCTACTCCCACGCCTCAATTATGTTCAACGCGATCAAAGAGCCTACTCTGACAAAGCTAGTGCAAGTTGGCATTCGTGATTATTGTGAGATGGAATCAGATCTGGTGGCATCATCAGACGGTAGAATCGTCAGCTTCTATGACCGCGACATCAAAACAAAAATGTTTGAAGGCATGAGCTGGATGCACATTTGCCAGGAAATAGTAAGCCAACTTCCAGACGAAGTCTATGTCAGCTTCGACATCGATGGCCTCGACCCGAAACTCTGCCCTAACACTGGTACACCAGTACCGGGTGGCTTAGAGTACGAGCAAGCACTATATTTGGTGCGAATGGTAGCAGAAAGTGGCCGCGTAATTATCGGCTTTGATGTCAATGAAGTAGCCCCTGGTGATGAAGATGAATGGGACGCCAATGTTGGTGCTCGCTTACTTTATCGTCTAGCCAATCTAACAGCAAAGTCAAACGATCAATTTTGAGAATTTGAAAAGCAACTATATCAAGCCTATTTTTAAACTGATAGTACTGGCACTCTTTGTTTGCCTGGGCGAGCGTGCCGCCTGGGGCCAGGGCTGAGCAGCCGCACGCGGTGTGGTCCCAGGTCTGGGAGCAGGGTCAGGTAAGTTTCAGTTATCAGTTGGCTGGCGTGCTGCGCGAGCTGACAAGTCATACAATGGCACAGACTACAACTCGACATTTACAAATAGCTGGAAGCCCTACATGCGCCAAAGTGTTCTGGATGTTTCAGCACGCTATTACATCAATCGACGGGTTGCAATAGTTGGTACGCTTCCTGTCTCGATGAACAATTTCAGCATGATCTATCCACCGAAAGGCCCTGGTATAGGGCAGCGGGCAGGTTGGGACATCAATGGAGTGGGCGACCTTGCTTTAGTTACTCAAGTCTCCCTGGTCGATCCCAAAGACCATCCATTTGAAAATTGCATAGTCGGCCTCGGTATGAAAATCCCCACAGGCAACTGGGATGAGCGCCGAGTGATTCCTAACCTCAACGGCCAAAACTTTGCTAGCAGAGCCGTCTATCCAGCCGCGGTCATGCCAGGCGATGGTGGCACCGGCATTATCGCCACCCTTGATGCCTATAAGACATTTCGCGTAAACCGCTTTCTTAGAGGCAAAACACTCTTTGTAGCAGGCTCCTATCTATCTAATCCACGCAACACCAACGGCACCTCGTCAATCATTGGTAGCGCTGGTGTGCCCCTCACTCCAAACTTCTTAGATGAGCTTACTAACTCAGTTGCTGATGCCTACAGTTTGCAAACAGGGCTTTCAATGAAAGTGCCGGGCACCTGGAACAAGCCCAAGCTAAAGGGGCTGAGAATGAGGCTTGTGGGCCGCTGGGAAGGGGTAAGAGCACACGATCTATTTGGACCAGCCGGTGGCTACAGACAGCCCGGCTGGGCCATGTCCGTTGGCCCAGGCCTAACCTATGCCAACGGCAAAGATGTCTTGATGATTGACGTGCCCATTGTCTTCTCTCGCTACATCAACGCCAGTCGCTCAGCGGTGCCCGGCCCATCAAATGGGGCCACACCAGCGCCTTTCAACCCAGAACGCAATCTTGGGCTGGTGGCACCAGTTAGTATCACAATGCGCTATGTGCGCAGTTTTTAATAGCTATTTTCCATATTTGGGTACAACATTACTATATTGCCCAAATTAGTAATGTCATGGCCAATTCAAGCCTAGAAAATGCAGACAAGCCAGCAGTGCCAAAGGACGCCTCACCAGAGGTTCCACATGCCGCTGCCTTGGAATCAACAGCTAAGCCAGGCGACGGGGCCACTAATTTCCAACAAAGAACTACTGATACTCAAACTATGGTAAGAGCTGGCACTCTGCCAGACATCACTATTGCATTTGCACCCGAAAATGCAATAGGGCCAAAAGCGGCAGGCGAGAACGGCACAAAACAACCAGACAAAGCCGAAACGCGCCAAGAGCAAATTAACCAACTGCGCCAAGTGGTTGGTGACTTCGACTTAGCTTCTGGTATCAAAGCAGAGAACAGAGACGCCGTTCTCACTAGCGCCGTCGATACAGCCAACAAGATTGCCGGCCTGCCAACAGGCTCAACTGAGAGAAAAGACACTTTCGTTGAGGCAGTGAAAGCTTTTCAAAAGGATAACCCCGGTGTCGATGCCTCTACTTTTACCAGGGAGATGCAGACAGTGTTCAGGCAGATGGGCTCTCTGACCCTAAGCACTAGACTTAGCAGTAATTCAGTAATGCTAGCCGACTCGACTCAGAAAAGCGATGATAACCCCGGTGGTGTTGTCGCTTCGGTGTTCTCTGGCGATAACAGCCCCGAGAGTGCAAAAGCAAAAACAGCATTTGAAACAGCGCAGGCACTAGCTGAAACTGGGCGGAGAGCCAATCTGGGCGGTGAAATCATGGCTGAAGTGCAGTTCAGCAACTTCCTCGCTGGGGTCAAAGACTTAGAACCAAGGGAGCGCCCCAATACCCCTCAGACTCCGGAGCAGCAGTTTTTGAGAATGCGCCAGGGCTTTGGCAGCCAACCCGATGCTCTCTTGCAAGATGTCCTGAAGCGAGCAGATAATCTTGCTTTCAGTACCAGAGGAGGAGAACTCGGCAATCGTTTCAATGACAGTATCGACGAACTAGCCAAAAGCAACCCTACTGTAGAGAGAGAAATGCTGGGGCGCATGATGGTTGAAGGATTGCGCACCGTGACCCAGTCAAAAGATTTCGCACTTAGCTCTGTCAATTCATCGGTGCAGATGTCATTCTTACAAGATAAGCGCCTGGCCACAGAAGGAAACCCGCGCGGCACGGCTTCTGTTTCTCTATTTGGTGCAGATGATTTTGCAGCAGCCAGCGACGAATTCAGAGAGACAATGGAAACAGCAAAGGTTCTGCAACAAGGCATTACCAAGCTCGGAGAAAGAGCCTCCAAAGAAGATATCAATAGATTTCTCGTCAATGTGCGCAACGATCTCGGTAATTTACGCTCTGATATATTTTGAGCTAAACTGAAAAATCAGTTTGGGGTTCGCCTTGTTCATCTGCGGCAATCAAAGCTTCTAGTTCAACTCGCAACTGAACGAAGCCCTCAAAGCCATTATCGATAGCAAGCTTTCTCGTTTCATCTAAGCGCAGATGCAGGCATGAAAGAATTATCGATTGCAATTTCTCACTGATGTCACTACTGAGATCGCAGGGCAAAACAACATTCATTAGAGGCGTGAGATAAGGCTGCAATAGTGAATTTCTGAAGTTGATCAAATCAATTAGATCTTGAGCCGCACTAACAGGTGCTCCAGGAGTGCTACTGGCCAGGGGATGAACACCGGTCAGGGCTTCCCACAGACAAATACCGACAGCCATCAAATCATCAGGCTCTAAAAGAGGGTAATACGCCGGAGTAGAAATCATACAAGTGTCGAACACACCCTCTAAGCAATGCAGGGGCCCAAAATAGCCAGGATCGATCAGTCTGATACCACTAACATCCCCGTTTTCATCACACTCAATAAATATATTATCGGGAGTCAAGTCGCCATGATAGGCATTGGGCATGGCTTCCATAAAGCTAGCCAGCAAATGAAACAATGCCAAAATCTGTTTCTGTGTCATTTCTCTTTCGGCTAACTGCTTACGCAAAGTGAGTCCGCGCAAGAGAGGCATGGCATAATAAGAGCGCTCAAGACAAAGGCCACTTGTTTCGACAGGCACGAGCAGCGGACCGGCAAGCTCTTGCAGCCGAATCAATTGCATTTGCACCATCATGTCAGGGCTAGGAGTAATAGGACCTGTTTGAAAGGGAATAACTTTGAGCGCTTGAGTAGAATATTTTTCTGGCTCGGCGATGTCGCCTGGATCTTTAGCCAGCTTGTAGACTCTTTGGTTGCCAGACTCATCTTCGGCATGAAAAAGAAAGCAAAAGCGGCCACTGGAAACTTGGCCATCGAGCATATAGCCATCAACTTTGGTGCCGAGCCAGTCAGTCCACGACTTAGCTTTAGCTGGCACAGCGCTGAGATCGCGTTTAGCTAATTCAGATTGCACTTCGGCAAAGTCAGCAGCATCAGTCTCTGGCGGCTCAATACCAGCCAGAACACAATTAGTGAGGAAGGTATCGAGGGCTTCTTTTCGTTTCAGAAGAGATTCAGTGCTCTCTTCGTGCATACTTTTCAACTTATGCTGGCCTTTCAATTTTAAAAATCAAGTTATAGATCTAGTTTACTTTTTCAAGTTCCAGGTGTGTGCTGATCGACTAATTTCTGCGGAAGATCGATAGAAGCAGTCTTTGCATTGGCGGTCGGCATCGGTTCAATCGGCACCGGTCTACTCATATTACCTGAATTACCTAAGCCCGATGACGGCTCAGTGCTGCGTGATTTTAGAATCTCTCCTAAATTCGGAGTATGGCCTTTCACTACATTGGCAGGCATAAGTAGAGAGACATCAGGACGGAGTTCAAGACCTTTACCTATGGCTGGTTCCGGGCGAAGCGGCACCCTGTCAATGTTCAAGTTCGGCAAAGCACCTGTGCGTTTAGTGCTAATGACATTTTCAAAAGCCGGTTTAGTTACAGTGCCAAAAACGCCACCCATAACGGCACTTGAAAATGTCTTTTCGGCAAGTTCTGAAGTGTCTGCGAGCTTACCATGCTTAAGTAGAGAGCTGGTCTCAGCACTAAATGCACCACCGGCAGCTCCAGATAGAAATCCACCGGCTCCATTAATCAATTGCCTTCCAACAGTACCAGACAGACCTTCGGGCAGATTAGCCGCCAAACTCCTAACACCACTGAGCCCCTGAAAGCCCAGTTGCGTCTTACCCATAAGATACATAGAGGAGCCGCCTATACCAGCGTAAGTCAATCTGTCTGTCCAAAAATTCTCGCCTGATTTAGTCACAAGACCTTCATAAAGACCACCAGCGGTGGCTAAACTACCCACTGTGACGCGGCCCGTTGCCACTGATTCGCCAAGAGCAACTGTTGCAGCTCTGGCACCAACAGCAGCACCAGCAAAGCTCATTCCTCGATGCAGCAGCAAAACGCCACCAAGCTTAGCCACGCCAGCTCCGGCCTGTTGAGCAATCCATTGAGAAGAACCAACCTCAGCAACATCAGGTGCCTCAACGAGATTGCGCTTAGCAATATTGCCGCCAAAATGATTGACAGCTTGAGAGATACCATCTAAAGGCTGTTGAATGGCAGTGTATTTTAATGACTGCCAGAATTCTTGCAACAACGGAGAATTATTCTCAGACGAAGATGCTGCCGAATCTAGTTCGAGCTTACTATTTTTCGCGTTATTTTGTTCTGGACTTACTGGCATTTTTCCAATTCCATTTTCAGCTAAAGCCAAACTATAGTCTTGAGCGAGTTCTCCACATCTTCCACAAAATGTTCATAGTCTTTCTGCGGGGCTTCATAGTGTACTTCTTGCACAGCAGAACCAGTTTTATCACTATCTATAAAAACGCCCATGTCAACTAAGCCGCCGTTCTTCCAAATACCTTCGACAACCAAGACGCGCTTACCATTGATAGTCTCCGTGCGGCTCGAACTAAGCAAAAAGAAATCAGGATCAGATGCGTTGCGAATTACTAGATCTACAGAATCAAACTCTTCTTGCGAAAGCTCGTGGTCTGGCAGTGAGAGCACTTGCAAGAAATCAGCGGCACCACCAGGAGCAATACGCTTACCCCGATAATAAAATAACAACTTCACTTCGGCACTTTCGGGAGCGCGAAACTCTCTAAGGAAATCAGACGCGGTTCTTTTCTCCAAGAGACACTCTACCCAGCCATCGGGCAGCTCCATAGACTTAATTTGTCCTTGTTTTTTTAGTGTTGATGCTGTCTTGTTCATTTTTGCTCTTGATTCAATCAACGGTTTTGTAGCTCATCTTTGACTAACACTCCAGAGTAAACTACAGCTCCAGCAGCCACTGTACCCTTAACTACTTTTCCTCCAGTTGAACGCATAAACTTGTGCATTGCCGGCTCTTTCATTGAGCGGAAGAGCTTGTCAACAGAATAGCCTTCATCAAGGTAGTCATTTCTGCTACCCCATTGGTTTGTGAACTTAACTGTGCGTGTTACAGGATCGTATCCGTGGATGTTAATCACATGCCAGCCACCGCCCATACCCACAGCAGACTCTAGGCCCAAAAGCCCAGAAAAGGGAGGTCTAGCAGTGTGCACCTGCATCACAGCAGGAAGCTTACCGGCTTTCTCAAGCTCAAGAATAGCATCGGCAAGCTCATCGGCACTACTTACATCGCGCTGACCAGTCCATTGCTTGGCTTTATCGCCAGCAGTAAGCACGAAGCTGTTATCACTCACACCAGTTGCTTCTCTATTCACGCCTTCTAGCTGGCTAGTGAAGATACCGGGAGCGTCCATTCTTGAGCCATCTCTGTCGCGCAATTGCACCCAATTCTCGCCGTCGAAATAGTTTACTCTTTCTCCACCCATCAAACCATCAACACTCTTTTCGTACTTAATTTCACCCGGCTTAGCTACCCGCAGAACCAGCTTACCGTCTGCGTCATAGGCAGTCGCACCAGGCTCTAAACTATGCAATCTCTTGCCAGCACTATCAAAAACCTTTTGAATTTTCTTCTCTGGAAGCACACCGAAAAGAGCACCATTATCGGAGTAAACCAAGTTATCGGCGTCTACGTTTTTGATCAGCTTATGATCTTTAGTGTAAGCCTGATCTCCAGGTTTGAACTGGGCCAAGCGATCCCCTTCTTTGTCATACAAGAGCTGTACTTCAGCGGAGCTCTTAACTTTTCCAATCAAATTGCGGTCTTTGTCAAAAGCAAGGCCACTTCTATCAATACGCCGACCTTCACTAATTATATGTTTACGACCCTGCCAATAAGCATTAACCATAGCATTCTCAGTTAGTTGGCTGGACCAATCCCGACTGCCGTCAGCTTTCAACTTGTCACCGTCAGAGTGCTGGTGTTTAAGGGCTCTGCGGGACTCGACGTCAGGTTTTATGCCATTCTCTAAGGCTGTCATATCTACAGTATGGCCGCTCTCAGTGACGAACTTACCATTGATAGCAATGTCAGCCAAAAGCTGAGCATTCTTCTCGGGATCCTTGGCATAGTTACGAACTTCCAAAGTCGTGACGTTGCAGGTATTATTCATGCCCTGATCAACAGTATTTGGATGTACAGCATGTGACATCAATTGCTCAGCAAGGTCAGCGCGCTCAGTTTGCGACAATACAGCAAGAGGGTTAGTTTCAAGCAACCGATTAACTTGCAAATACAGCAGTGCTTTTTTCTCGTCAGTGATACCGCGCTTTGCTGCTTCTACATCAAACTCTTTAAGCAACTTATCAAAGCGCTCGGCGCGAGCGGCATCAGGGAAAGCTTCTTTAGCAAGATGTTGGAGGCTCGCGGCTTCTACGGCAAGATTGGCGCTAGTGTAATCGAGCTTGTCACCCTTCAACTTCATCTTCGAGCCATTGATAGTATCAATGACAACATATCCACTTTCATCGGTGCCGTGGACATAGCGAATACTGCCGTCACCATCGGCAACGATGCTGCCTCGGAACCAGACATCGTCTTTGAAAGTTCCATCGGCTTGTTTGACCTGGCCCATCCACACGCCATTTTCTTTACGAATAACAGCACCGCTTTCAAAAGTGAGAGTATTCAGCTTGCCATCGGCGTCATAGGTGAAAGAACGTGTGCCCTTTATACCAGCAGCCTCGGTAATCTGACCCTGTGGATTGTATTTGATAGTGGTATCACGGGCACCGTTCATGACGACGACAGTGCCATCGCTTCCCTTTATTAGCGTGCCATCCTTGATTTGAGCTATTGTTGTGCCATCACCGACATTTCTTGCTCTTCCAGTTGGCTCAGGAATTGCAGCTGCTTTTGCTTCTAACCATTCAGGATGAGTCTTGCCCTCAGGCTTAACCTGCGGAAATTCACCAGGTAGCGAACCGTCTGTACGGTGACCAGATCTAAGCAAGTCGACCATTTTCTCTCTAACTTCAACGGCCAATTCAAGCTGACGAATCTCTGCTTCATTCAAACCTGGGTGTTTTAGAGTGCGAAGTTCTTTATTTAGATTGGCAACTTCGGCAGCTGGAATCTTGCCATCTTTGAGAAGAGCATTTATTTCGCTAACACGCAATGTCGCAGCATCGTCAAGTGGGCGAGGATACTTAAGAGCACCATCTTTTTGGAAGTAAACCACATCTTCTGGCTTCAGCCCTTTGGATTGGAGCCACTCATTCATCTGGGCCTTGATACCACTCTGCTCGTCATGCAGCATGGCATTGCGTTGAGCGAGACTGGCATCAGCAACTTCGCGCCCTTTAGGCGAGAGAACAGAGTAAGTATCTTTAAAGCTAGCATCGATTGAATCAATTGATTGCCAGACATTGCCATCTTTGAAGAAAGTTCCGGGTCCTCTAATAGCTACAATCTTACTAGCACCACCAAGAGTGGCATAGTTATCGACGCCATCGCCATCAATTAAGGTGCTTGCAATCTTGTATTTGCTAACCAGAGCCTCTTGCTCAACTTTCGACAGTTGCTTAAATCCGGGAGTATCAACGGGGTTGACTGGTGTAGACCAATGCTCAATACCAGCTAGTTTAAACAGTTCTCGTTGATCGGGAGTAAGAGCAACTTCCCAACTACCATCAGCATTGCGAACTTTGGGCCAATCATTGACTTGAGCAATAGGTTTAAGTCTCGATACACCGTCTTCGCCAACCACTGTCATATCTTTCAGTACAGCTGTAAGTTCAGCATGGCGCTCTGGAGTAATGGTGCCTTTCTTGGCTAAATCGTCAAGACCCGGTTTAATCTTAAAGTTGAGATAGAGATTACCCATAAATTCTGGAGGGGCAATCTGGTGCTCTTTGATAGCTTGAACAATACGGTCAACGCGCTCAGGCGGGAAGCCCTTGCGTGTTAGAGCCTCGTGGGCAGCCAAGGCACCATCAAGATGATGAGTAAAGAAATTAGCCTCGGCTCCCTTTGGTGGGGGGAAGGCAAATTTGACAGAATCAGAATACATGGAAGCTAAGAGAGCATCTTCTAGCTCGTCAGGCTTAAGGCCAGCCTTGCGGCCGACTTCCAAGACCTTGGCCATTTCGCCCTGAGTATGAATCCAATTCACCTCAGGATCTGGATGCATGCGATCGCCAACTCTATAAGAGGCAAAATGCTCTCTTATCTCAGACATATTGTCGAGTATGTTTTGTTTCTGTCTATCTGTCAGTGTCTTGTCAGTCATCAGACTTTCATAAGCACTGCTTGGATTGCCATTAGCATCAATGGCACGAACATCTTTCAATTCACTAGCAACAAGAGCGAGCGATTTTTCTTTGGTCTCAGCGCTCTGAACAACAAACTTCTCCTTTACCTTTTCTCGAAATTCCGGTGCTCGACCATCGACGCTATGTAATTCAGGCGAAAGCGCTATTTTCTCGCCATTCACATCCCGTTCAAACAACAGCTTATTATTAGTAGCGTCATAAACTTTTGTACGACCATCTAAACCATAAGCGACACTACGATCGCCTTCTTTGTAGCTAAAAGAGCCGTCGGCAAGCACTTTATGTTCATTTGAGGTGCCACCATAAACCTTGCCAGCTTCATCAATACGATCCCACATTCCGCTAGACGCTCGTTTTAAACCTTTGCCATCCGGCAGGGTTACTCTATCGAGTTCCCCACTTGAATCATATTCGTAGCGATAATGATCGCCATTGGCAGTCCAGGCGTCACTAACACGATTACTGTCGCCGTCGTATTGCACGCGACCGCCTTCAGGAGTCAGCACTTGTGCATGGCCATCGGCAGATGTAAGAGCTAGCTGTCCATCGTTATTGACTTTAAGCTTGCCATCCAACTCGGTAACAGTACCATCAGCTCTGGTCTGTACAGCTTTGCCTTCAGCGTTTACATCAATAACAGTGCCATTCTCGAAGGTGGCTTTCTGCACATGACCATCGTGATCATAGTCATACTTTACGCCAGCATTCTCTTTCTTTACTTCACGCACATAGCCAAGCGCATCGGTGATAACTTGTTCACCAGTACTCTTGTCTTGTTTTATACGGGTGCCATCGCTGCGCAATATTGATTTATCGCCACCTTCTGCCTGCCAGGTAACAGTACCGTCGGCATCAACTTTCATCTTGCCGTTGACTTCGTACTTGCCACCAGGGGCAGTTGGATCCTGAACCTTCCATTTAAGACCGTCTTCGCTGCTATAGACAACACCATCAGGATAGGTGATCTTTTTGACATCACCCTCCAGAGCACCAGCACGGTGATAGGAAACGGACAATTTACCTTCTGGAGTAACAACTTCAGACACGCGACCACTGCGATCTAGTTTAGGTGGGCGAAGTTCAGTAGCGGCACTGACAGCTTTAACTTCCAAAGATCCTGCAGGAGCAGTATGAACATCCGGACCGTCAGCATTACGGAAGACCGATGCTGTTCTGCCTAGTCCCTTGAATGCCACGGTAAAGGCACCAGCCATGGCACCGCCCGATAGACCACCCATGACAGCCTGCTGTGCCACTGCCTCCAGAGATTCGCCATCAACGCCACCGCGCACACCACCAGACAGCGAGCCTCCCAAGGCACCAGCACCGGTATTGAGTGCATACTCACGCATAGAAGCTTTGAGGCCAGCACTGGCTTCAGTCTCAATGGCCTTGGCCAGATTGGCCTTGAGAATTTGTTGTATTTGTGGAACATCGGCAGCATCAGCAGCGACTTTTTCTGCAATCTTGGCAATTGCCTTATCATCCACACCTTTGGCACCGTTTGAAATAGCAACGGCCACTTGTTCCGCTAGCTCTTTTTTGATAGTGCCTTCAGCACCTTCTTTAAGAAGCTGTTTGCCACCTAAGACAGCGACATTATC